>WNGF01003631.1_pt1 | contig 46183 bp, 46 predicted proteins | sample 5400641 | NCBI WGS metagenome assembly WNGF01 (sample SAMN13153371, study PRJNA577476) | soil metagenome | isolation source: 80 cm soil or saprolite under grassland replicate 2 | place: USA:California | collected 2016-06-15 | reverse complement strand
GCTGGCCGACCGCGTTGTTGCCGATGTTCCAACCGACCGACCCATCGGCTTCGGCCATGATCTCGGCTGCACGGAGAAAGGTCATGGCGTCTGCCTGCAGGCCGCCGAGCGCGGTCGGGATGACCATGCGATACAGCCCCGCGGCCTTGAGCTGCTGCACGAGGGGCGTGGGAATGCGGAGCTCGCGCTCGATTTCCTCCTGGTAGCCACGGACGGCGGGCAGCAGTCTGGTGGCCGCATTCAGGACGGTCGTGACGGGCGGGTCGGCAATCCCGGACATGGCTCGATTCGATACTATGCCGCCCCGAGCGGGGAGAGTCGGATGAAGTCTCTTGTTGTCGTTGGTGTGGTCGTTGGTCTGCTGGTGCTGGTCAACGGCGTGGTGGCGCAGAGCGCACCCTTGCGGATCGTCCAGGCGAGCGACGGCACGCTGTATGTGCTGAAGGACGGAGCGCGGTATGCGATCGTCGCCGATGCCATCGAAGACGAGGAATTGGCTGCCTATGAGGACGGCGGCACGAACGGCACGGCGCTGTTGCTGAGTCCGAACGCATCGGTCACCAGCGCAGCGCGGGTAGCCGAGGTCGCCCCAATCGCGCAGTAGCAGGCGCCTCCCGCGCAGGCGGATACGCCTCCGCCGTCAGAGGCGCCCGCGCCGCCGCCCGAAGCGCCCGCGCAGCCGGCGCCGTCGTGCACGGGGCCGCCCGGGGCCAAGCCAACCGTGGGATGCAGGGCCCTGCCACCTGCCGCGCCCGCGGCGACTCCGGTTCCGGCTGAGGTTCGGTTTACAAGTGTGCAGGGTGCTGTGCCTGGGCGGAACGCCTCGGTCAGCGTCCGGGCTGCGCCAGGTGCGGTGTGCGGGTTGACGTACACAGCGCCTGGGGCGTTACGAGGGGTCGCGGCCGTGCTCGAGCAACAGACGGTGGGCGACGCCCGGGTGGTGACCTGGTCGTTCCCGATCCCCGCCGACTCGCCAACCGGCACCGGGACGGTGATCGCCACGTGCAACCGCGCCACGATCACCAGTCCAATCCAGATCGGCAGCGGCCTCAGCCGCTAGCGGATCAGGCTTCGATGCGGAAGATGGGGTGATTCGGAGAGATGCGCTGCAGGTCGGCTTCGGAGGCACTGGCGCCGACGCCTTCGAAGAACGCGCCTACTTCCCAGGACCATTTCTTCAGGTAGGCGCGTAGCACTGGGAGCTTGTCGGCATCCGCGATCTCGGTCACACGGATAGGTTCGATCCGCCAGCCAAGGCGTAATTCGCCTGCGCGGCTCACGCGTATGTTGCGCACCCAATCGGTGACGCCGCGCGGCGCGACCAGGTACCTCTGGCCCTCGAACTCGACCAGGTTTACCGGGTTGGTCCGCCACTCGCCGCTCTTGCGGCCGCGTACCGCGAGCACCCGCGAGCCATAGACGCTCAGCCCGCGCGCGGTAAACCAGGCCACGAGCGGAGTGAAGATCGAGCGGGTGAACCAGTCTGGCCGAACGTAGCGGTCAGTAGCCATCACAGCACGTATCGCCAGACCGACCGCCGCTTACCGGATCGAACCTGCGTGAAGCCTGCCTCCTCGAACATGGCTTCCAGACCAGTGAAGGGATCGGCATCGCCCGGTTTGGACGGATAGCCCTCGACGATCGTTGCACCCCTGGCCCGGGCGTACTCCAGGGCGCCTTCGAGCAGCGCCACGCCGATGCCTCGCCGCTGGTACTGCCGCTCGATGTAGAAGCACACGACCGACCACACAGGCGCATCGTCAACCCGCGCGAGCGGTCGGCTGCTCTCCAGGCGCACGAACTCCTCGCGCGGCGCGATCGCGCACCAGCCGACGGCCCGACCATCGGCATACGCGAGCATGCCGGGCATGCGGTCGGCGCGCACCAGATCTTCCAGCGCCGCGCGGTTAGCGTGGCCACGCAATTCGGGATTGGTCCACTGTGCGTTACGGCTGAACTCGGACCGTTCCAGCCTCCAGAACATGCACCAGCAGGCATTGGTGACCGGTTGGCCACCGCGCGGACCCGTTCGCTCGAACAGCTCGACCAGGTCGTTCCACCGCGCCGCGCTCGCCGCAACGACCTGCAACAACACTACGTGGAGTAGACGGAGAACTGTTGGGTTGTTGCCCGCGCGGAGAAATCCGTGACCACGTTCACGACTGCGGGACAGCCGGAGGCGGCGGCGCGCTCCAGGGCGGGGCGGATCGCCGACGGCTCGTCGACCTGCTCGCCGTAGCAGCCGAGGGCCTCGGCCATCTTGTGGAACGCTGTGTAGCCCAGTTCGCGCCCGGCTTTGCTGCGTTGCGGATCAGCGGTCCAGCCGCCATTCAGGCTAATCACGGTGAGCACGGGGATGTTGAACCGAGCAGCTGTATCGAGCTCCATCGCGTTCAGCCCGAACGAGCCATCGCCGTGCAGCACCACGACCTGCGTATCCGGCTTGGCCACCTTGGCGCCGAGGCCGAACGGCAGGCCAACCCCCATCGTGCCGAATGGCCCTGAGTTGAGGCGATGGCGCGGCACGTACGTGGGGATCGATTGCCGACCGTAATTGAGGATCTCCTGCCCATCCACGCACAGGATCGCATCGCGGTCCAGGAAATCGCGCACTTCTTTGCAGAGCCGCAGCGGGTGGATCGGAACCTGGTCGGTGCTCATTGCTGCTTCGGTGTCCTGCCGCTTGCTGGCTTCGACCTCGCGCAGGTGGTTGGTCCAAGTCCCGAAGCGGCGCGCGTCCACCCGGCCGTCCGCGGCCGCAAGCAATTGCGAAAGCACGACGCGCGCATCGCCGACGATGCCCACGTCAGCGGGCCGGTTGTGGCCGATCTCGCTGGCATCAGTGTCGATCTGGATCAGTCGCGCATCAGCGCGGAAGCGCGGCGGCGCCAGATGGCTGATCACGTAGTTGATGCGCGTACCGATCACGAGCAGCAGGTCCGCTTCGCGGAACGCCGTCGAGCGCGCAGTGGGGAAGGACAGCGCGTGATCGTCGGGAACGACGCCGCGGCCCTGCGGCGTGGTGTAGAACGGGATACCCAGGAGCTCGACCAGCTGCTGGAGCTCGGCCTCGGCGGCTGACCACAGGATGCCGCTGCCGGTAATCACGACGGGACGCTCCGCGCTTTGCAAGAGCTTGATGGCATCGTCGACCAGTCCGGGATCGCCGGACGGTCGCGCACGCGGCGCAGGGCCGGGGTAGTGCACCTCGGCCTCGTCCACCTCGCGGTACAGGACGTCTCCGGGCATGTCCAGATACACGGGGCCTGGACGGCCAGCGAAGGCGGTGCGAATCGCGGTCGCGACATAGTCGGGAACGCGCTTCGGATCGACGCAGCGCTCCGACCACTTGGTGATCGGCTTGAACGCGGCGACCTGGTCCATCTCCTGGAATGCGCCCTTGCCCCACTGGCTCACCGGGCTCGAGCCACCCACAGCCAGGAGCGGTGCGCAGTCGGCCCAGGCGTTGGCAACGCCGGTGATCAGGTTGGTGGTGCCCGGGCCAGACGCGGCCATGCACACGCCAAGCTGGTTCAACACTCGACCGTAGGCGTGGGCCATCATCGCCGCCGCCTGCTCGTGGCGGACGTCGATCGCCCGCAGACCTTCTTCGATGCAGGCCGACTCGGCGGCCATCATCGGCCCGCCCATGATGTAGAAGAACGTGTCGATCCCCTGCTTGCGCAGGGCGCGGGCAAGGATCTGCGAGCCGTTGACCATCAGATCGCCTGCTCTGCGCGCAGCGCCTGCAGTTGTTCGGGCGAGCAGCCGAGGAGCTCGCCGTAGATCTCCTCCGTGTTGGCACCGAGCAGCGGCGCGGCGGTCACGGGTACGTGCGACTCGGACATCTTCACTGGCCAGCCTGGGATGGTGACATCGCCGCGGATCGGGTGCTGGACGGTGGGAAACATCCCGCGCTCGCGCAAGAACGGGTCGTGCATCAGCTCATCCGTGGTGAACACCGCCCCCGCGGGTACGCCTGCCTTGCCCAGCGTCTCCATGACCTCGACTTTCGTACGCTCCGCCATCCACGGATTGAGGACCGCATCCAGCGCGTCTTTGTTGGCGAAGCGGTCGCGGTTGGTCTTGAAGCGCGGGTCCTCGACCAGGTCTTCGCGACCAATCACACCAAGCAGTCGCTCCCACTGATGGTTCCCAGCGCGCGTGGTGTAGATGTAGCAGTAGTCATTCGGACCGCCGCCTTTGCACGGGTAGGCCTCGCTTGGGGCGTTGGTGCCAAGCACGCTGCGGTTACCGATGCGCGGCGCTGGCTCGTTCCACAGCAACTGGCTCGCGTAGGCGATGCGGCAGAAGTTGATTACTGCTTCCTGCATGGCGACTTCGATCCGCTGGCCGCGTCCCGTCGCATGCCGCTGATACAGCGCCGCCAGGATGCCAATCGCGGTGTGCAGCCCGGTCCCGGTGTCGCCGATGGTCGCGCCAGGCTTCAGCGGTCGACCGTCTGGCTCGCCCGTGATGCTCAATGAGCCACCGACCGACTGGGCGATCATGTCGAACGCGAGGAACGACCCGTACGGGCCCTCAGGCGCGAAGCCCTTGATCTGCGCGTAGATGACGCGCGGATTGACCCGTTTGACCTCCTCGTAGCCGAAGCCGAGGCGCTCGATCACACCCGGGCCGTAGTTCTCGATGAAGACGTCGGCGTGCTCGATCAGCCGACACAGCAATTCGCGGCCACGCGGATGCTTCAAATTGCAGGTGACGCTGCGCTTGTTCGCGTTCAGCAGCAAGAAGTAGAAGGAATCGACGCCCGGCCGGTCGCTCGACGCGACTCGTCCCTGGTCTCCGGCCGTCGGCTCTTCGACTTTGATGACGTCGGCGCCCAGCCAGGCCAACGTCTCGGTGCACGAGGTTCCAGCTTCGAATTGGGTCAGATCGAGGACGCGCACGCCCGCCAGCGCCGGCGCCGCCCGCGGCTCAGTCGACTGCACCCGGCTGAGGGTACCCCGTTTTCGTAAGCAAGCTGTAGCGCCGTGTCGGTAACACGAGCCATTCCTCAGCGGTAGTGTCGAGAGATCGATGATGAGCTAGAAGCCGAGACCCGCTTCGACCCTCGGCCGCTAGACGAAGGCTCGCCGGCGCGCATCATCGCCACGATGGTCGGCATCGTCGGCATCCTGCTGCTGGGCAGCCTGTTCTGGTCCGCGCTCGGGGCGCTGTTCGGAGCATTCGGTGCCGCCACCCAGGCGGTGCCCACGCCGCGGCCTGTGCCCGTGCTGGTGGTGACGGTGGTGCCGGTGACGCCCGCGCTCGCGGTCACAGCCACGCCAGCTGCCCCGAATAGCACCGCTACGCCCGTGCCGACAATCGAGGCAACGCCGCGGCCAAGTCCAACAGGCGTCCCCGACATCGCGGGCAGGGCGCCGTGGATCCTGCTGCCGCAGCCCGCGCCAGGTACTCGCGTGGCGGCTGGCCAGGTCACGGTGGAGGCCCGCGGTCGGGGTGACGCCACCATTACCGAGATTCGGCTAGAGCTGGATGGAGCGGCGCTACCGGTTTCGCTGGAGCAGCGCGGCGACAGCATCTGGCGCGGCTTCGCGGCCACGCGCGTCGCCGCCGGGCAGCACAACGTCAAAGCGGTCGTGCTGGACGAAAAGGGCCGCAGCGGCTCGTTCCGCTGGAATTTCGACGCGGGCCCCTAAGTTCGGCGCTCGAGCAGCACCACTGTCGGCTCCGACGGCAGCGAGGTCGGTGTCACGCTCAGGCGACCGCGCGGCGAAACTTCACTCGCCCCCAGCTCGCGACAGAAGCGCTCGATGCCATCCAGCTGCAGGTGCCCCTGCGTAGCGTCCGTGGCGTAGTGCATCGGCACGATCACCTTCGGCTCGACCTGTGCGACGATCTCGGCAGCTTGCGCCGCGTTGATGGTGCAGTGCCCGCCGACAGGCACGAGCAGGACGTCCGAGTCCTTGATGCGCGTGAGCTCATCGCCCGTGAGCGGCGCCGACGCCAGGTCGCCGAGGTGGCACACGGTCAGCTCCTCGAGCTGAATCACGAAGGCGGTGTTCTTGATTGGCTGCGCACCATTGGAGCTGGCGGGCCGTGCCGTGCGCACGCCCCAGATCAAGGCGCCGCCGATCTCGTACTCGCCCGGACCGCGCAGTACCCGCGGTTGCCCATCGACACCGCCGAGCCCAGCATGGTGTGGGTGATCGTTTGACACCGTGACCACGTTGGCGGTGGTCGCGAGCGCCGGGTAGCCCCAGTCCGATCCCTCATATGGGTCGGTCAAGATGGCGACATCGCGGCCACGCAAGCGAAAACAGGCATGGCCAAGCCAGGTGATGTCCACTTGCTGAGTTTACCAATATGCAACCTTGTTCTTTCCGCGGCCGTCAGTCAGGCTGGTATAAACCCACTTGGTAATGGCTCGCTTGCGCGCCCTTCTCGTCGTCGTCCTGCTCAGTTACAGCGTCGCGACAGCCGGGCTGATCCAGGCGCAAGCAGCCACGGCAACGCCCGCGATCGCGGTCGCGGCAGCCGAGGACAGCACCACCCAGTTCCAGGTTGTCGAGAGTGCCTACAACTTGCTGCTGGACCGCTTCGTCCGTCCGCTGAGCTCGGCGGAGGTTTTGAACGCGGGCTGGGAGCAGCTCCAGAAAGAAGCGGCCGGCAAAGCCGCTCTACCGGGCCCGCCGCCGGCATTCGATGGCAATCGCGAAGGCGACCTGGACAAGCTGCGCAGCGCGCTGAACGCGTATGTCAGCCGCCCCAATGGCAACCCCGAGGGGTTCGTCGCCGCGCACGCCATCGTGCGTGGCATGGTGCGCCTGGTCGACGAGGGCCACACCTACTTCCTCGACCCGCAGCAGTACCAGGACTATCAGTCGTGGTCACGCGGCGACAACAAGTACGTCGGCATCGGCATCAGTGTGAGCGCGCGCGGTACCGAGCCACGCATCGTCGAGGTCTACGAAGAAACGCCAGCCTCGCGCGCGGGTCTGCAGCCCGGCGACGTGCTCATCAGTGTGAACGGCCAATCGGTGAGCGGGCTACAGCTGGACGAGATGACCGGGCTCGTGCGCGGTCCAGCGGGCACCAAAGTCGAGCTCGTCATTCGCCGAGGCGACCCCGGGCAGGTGCTGCCATTCACGCTGGAACGGGCGGAGATCCACCTCCAGTTCGTGAAGCAGCGGGTTGTCGCCGACGACATCGGCTACCTGATGCTGCGCGGATTCCCCGAGCCGTCGGTGATCGAAGCGATCGAGAATGACGTCGCCGACTTCCAGGAGCAAGGTATTCGCGGGCTGGTGCTCGACCTGCGCGGCAACTCGGGCGGTCGCATCGACGTCGGCACGCGTTTGCTCAGCCATTTCCTGCCGGCTGGCTCGTCGGTGTACGAGGAGACCGATCGCTCGGGTCAGAATCGCATGCACTTCTCGCGCGCGGGAGCTCAGTACGGTCTGCCGCTCGTGGTGCTGGTGGACGGCGGCACGGCGTCGATGGGCGAGATCTTCGCCGCGGCAGTCCAGGAGCATGGCGCAGCGACCATCGTAGGCAGCACCACCGCGGGCAGTGTGGCCGCGGCGCAAGTGTTCGGCCTGCCCGATGGCACTGGGCTACAGGTGACCGTGTACGAGATTCGCTCCTCAGACGGGAAGCAGCTCAACCGCGTCGGCGTGGTGCCGGACGAAGTGATCGAATCCGACCCGACCGTCGTCGCGAGCGGCGACGACCCGGTCCTCAGCCGCGCGATCGAGATCCTGAAGGACGACCTCTAACATACAAGTGTGACTGCACGCGCCAGCCCGCGCGAGATTACGCTCGCGCAGGTGATGCTGCCCGAGGATGCCAACCCCGCGGGCAACGTCCACGGCGGCACGTTGATGAAGCTCGCCGACAGCGCCGGTGGCACCGCCGCGGCGCGCCATGCTCGGCGGCGGCTGGTCACGGTAGTGATGGACTCGATGACCTTCGAGCAGCCGGTCTACGTCGGCAACCTGGTCGTGCTGCACGCGGTGGTGACGTGGACTGGACGAACGAGCCTGGAAGCTGAAGTCACCATCGATGCCGAAGATGTCCTGAAGGGCGAGGTGCGCCACATCTCGAAGGCGTACTTCGTGTACGTGGCCATCGACGAGCAGGGGCGACCAACGCCCGTTCGACCGCTCCAGGTGACCAGCGCTGAGCAGAAACGTCGCTGGGATGCGGCCGAGCAGCGGCGGGCCGCACGGCTCAATCGGCGCAACGGCGCAGTACGCGCTTGAACGCTTGACTCCAGCCACCTCCAGCCGTCTATCGAGCTCCGCTGTGCGCACGCTCGACGCGTACGCCGAGCAGATGCTGACGTGCTCGCCGAAGGTGGCGCGCCGCGGCGGTGTCCACCTCGTTTCGACGCCCGCGCGCGGCCTGCCCAGCTGGCACGGCTATGTGCTGCCGATCGTGGGTCTGTCGTTCGCGCCCGGCGCGGTGGTGGCGTGTCGGCCTGACCTGCTCGAGCAGCTGCAGCGCGAATTGGGCTCCGATGCGCATCTGCCGTATCTCGATGGACCAGCCCTGCGACGATTCTTCCGCGCCGTGCAGAGAACGTCGCCGCACGCGTTTACGCTCGCCGGCGATATGCGGGCGGTCGACGCAGCCACGTTCGCCCCGCCGTCGACCATGGATCGGGCCGAGCACATCGCCGAAGAGGACACCGCGGCGTTGCACCTGCGCACCCGCTTCGACGGCGCCATCTTCGGCGTGCGCGGTCCGCACGGGCGGCTGGTGTCGTGGGCCGCGCTGAAGCTGAAGTCCGACCGTGTCTGGGAGATCGCCGTGGCGACGGAGGCCGACTATCGCGGCCGCGGCTACGCCCGTGACGTCGTGTCCGCGGCGACCCGATTTGCGCTGGACCAGGGCAAGGTCGCGATCTACATCCACGACCGCGACAACAACACGTCCGCGTTTGTCGCCCGCGCGGTCGGCTATCAGATATACGCCGAGATCGTGTTCAGTGAATACTGAGCGCATGCGCTTTGAAACCCTGGCTGTCCACGCCGGCTCGCCGAGCTTCACCCTCGATGGCGCGCACCCGACGGCGCCGCCGCTGGTGCCCGCCTCGAGCTTCTGGTACGAGTCGGCTGATCAGCTCGACCGTGTCCTGGGTGATGAGCAGCCGGGCTACTCGTACGCGCGCTACGCCAGTCCGACGGTTGTTGCGTTCGAGGAGGCTGTCGCGGCGCTCGAGGGTGCACCCGCGGCAGTCGCGTTTGCCTCGGGCATGGCCGCGGTGCACGCCGCCGTCCGCCACTTTTGTCCTGAGCCAGGCACGAAGATCTTCGTAAGCCAGGACTGCTATGGCGGCACGTTCACGCTCATGGGCAGCACGCTTGCGCGCGAGGGCGTCGACGTCCAGTTTGTCGACGTCTTCGATCTGCCCGGCCTCAACAAGCGGCTCGCGCACGAGCGGCCGCAAGCGCTGCTGCTCGAAGTCGTGTCGAACCCGCTGGAGCAAGTGGCCGACCTGCATGCTCTGCTCGACCTCGGGCGAACGCACGATGTGCCCATCATTGTCGACTCGACGTTCACCACGCCGTGCCTTATTCGGCCGCTGGACCTGGGCGCCGCGTGCGTGATCCACAGCGCGACCAAGTACCTCGGTGGCCACGGCGACGTGACCGCTGGGGTCGTGGCCTGTGCCTCTGACGAGCAGGCAGCGGCGCTGCGCACCTGGCGCAAGTACGCCGGCTCGGTCATGGGCGTGCTGGAGGCCTATCTCTCGATACGCGGCATTCGCACCCTGCCGCTGCGGATGGCTCGACAGTGCGCCAACGCCGCGGCCATCGCGGACGCGTTGTCAAAGCACCCTTCGATTGAGCGCGTGCACTACCCGGGCCTGTCGGACAGTCCGTACCGTGAGGTCGCGTGCAGCCACTTTCCGGAGGGGGTCTTCGGGGCGATGCTTGCGTTCGCGATCAAAGATGCCGACAAACAGGCCGTGATGCGCTTCATGGAGCGGCTACAGGTCGTGCGACCCGCGGCAACGCTGGGCGACTGCTTCAGCCTGGTGCTGTACCCGGTGATCGCCTCGCACCGCGGGCTCACGCCGGAGCAGCGGCGGGCGCGCGGTATCAACGACAACGTGGTGCGCTTTTCAGCCGGTCTCGAAGATCCGGCCGATCTGATCGCCGACCTGGATCAAGCGCTGGGATCGGCCTCATCCTCAGGCGGAGCCGAAGGATCTACGGTACGTCCTTCGCTGCGCTCAGGATGAAGCTCTTGTGTGGGCTCGTCCGGGGCTGGTGGTTCGGCCGCGATGCCAGTGCCGACCACGATTTTGCCCGCCATCCAGTCGTGCAGCGAGCAGATGTACTGATAGGTACCGTCGGTGTCGAAGTACCACGAGAAACCTTCGCTGGGATTGAGAACGCCTGAGTCGAAAACGCCGTCAGCGGTGACGCTGTGCGCGTCGTAGCCATCGTTGGACCACGTGACCCACGTCCCGACCGGGACCTTCCGGTTCGCGGGGGCATAACCCCACTTTTCGATGGGCCGCGGGTCGTCGATGATCGCGATCGATACCAGGCTCTGGCTTGCGAGCGCGCTGGAGGCGGCTGGGAGCACGCTCGCGGCCAGCGCCACGAGCGTGAGCTTGATAAAACCGCGCCGCACTAGGCGATGACCTTCAACGGATCGAAGCTGCCGCCCAGGACTGGCCCGGGCGAGACGCCAACCTGATCCTGCAACACGCCCGCATAGACCGATCGGAAATCGGCGTTGAACTTCAGGTCGCCGTTGTTGTCCAGGTCGCTCAGGCTCGGATAGCCGCCGTAGACGCCACCGTGCACTTTGTTGCCAATGATAAACATCGGCTCGGCTGTGCCGTGATCCGTGCCCGCCGAGCCGTTCTGCCGCGCGCGCCGACCGAACTCGGAGAAGGTCATGATGACCACGTCGTCCTGCTTGTTCATGTTGGCCAGATCTTGCAAGAAGGCATCGACAGCGTCGTCCATCTGGGTCATGAGCCGGTCGTGCGTGGCCTTCTCGTTGGCGTGGGTATCGAAGCCACCCTGGCTCACCGAAAACAGGCGCGTGCCCAGATTGCCGGCTATGACCTGCGCGACCGTCTTGAGCTGATTCGCCAGGCCGTTGTTAGCCGGGTACTTGACCGCGGTCTGGTACGTGGCCGCGACCTTCTGCAGCTCATCCGAGCCAGCCAGGGCGTTCAGCGTCCCACGGCGGATCAGGCTCTCGTACTGTGACCAGCTGCCCGCCTGGTTGTAGATGTTCTGCAGCGTCTGCAGCTGGAAGGTGCGATCGTTCTTGTACTTGGTATCGGTCAGGAAGGAGAACGCCCCGATGCTGGCAACCGCTGGCACGAGCGTCGTGTCGGTCCAGAACATCGTGTTGAGCTGATCGCCAACGCTGATCGCTGGCAGCGCGTTGTCCTGCGCGCACTGGCAGGCCGACACGTAGCGACCCAGCCAGCCTGAGCGCTCGAAGCTCTCGGGGCGAGCCGAGTGCCAGATGTCCATGCTGCGGAAGTGAGAGCGGTTCGGGTTCGGATAGCCGACACCCTGAATGACCGCCAGCCTGCCCTGGTCGTACAGCCCCTTGAAGTGCTTCAGGTTCGGGTGCAGTCCGACCTGATCGGTCAACTTGAGCACCTCGTTTGTCGGCAGTCCGAGGGTCGGGCGCAGCGTCGCGTACGCCGGATCGCCAAACGGCACCAGGGTGTTGATGCCATCGTTGCCGCCCGAAAGCTGCAGCACCACGAGGATGCGGTTGTTCTTGGTCGGGTCGAGCATGACCGGACCGCCGTCAGTGAATCCTGGCTGCCCATCGAGGGCGAGTGCCGTGCGGGTGATGAAGGACGGTGCCAGGAAGCCCGAGGCAACCAGCAGCGCACCGCGGCCGATGAGAGAGCGTCGAGTGATAGCCATGCGTGTGCCTCAGGCCAGCTGGTAGGACGGCGCGGCCAACGCCAGGTGCACCATGCCGCGTGCCTTCATGTCGAGCGCCGCGCCGTCATCGAGCGCCGCTCCATTCAGATAGTCGACCAGTGTCTGTCGCGCCTCCGGGGACGCGTCGCCATCGACGAGCACGCCCAGATAGAAGTCGACCAGGCCATCGGCGCTGGTGATGCCGCGCGACTGAATCTGCGCCGGCACATCCGTGAAGTACGGCTTGCTGGCGTCGCGACCCGTCGCCAGGCGATTGCCCCAGTTGAAGCGCTCGAACAGCGTGGTGGCGTTGATCCAGGCGGAGCCGCCCTTCCAGCCGCTCACATCGGGCGGATTCAGAAGATCCTGTCCCATGCGCCGCAGCGACTGTGTGGCATCCGGCCCGATGTTCTGCACATTCAGGGACTTGAGCGAGCCCACAACCAGGTCGACTGGTGACTTGATCTGCGCGTGATAGGCCTGCGGCGATAGGAACTCGGGCCCCGTAAAGATGTCTCTGAGCACCGAGCGAATGTCGAAGTTGGTGCTGGTAAACGTGTTGGCGAGTCGGTCGATCGTCGACGACTCGGGGTTTTCGTAGGCGAAGAACGTGAATAGCTTCGTGGTCAGGAACCGCGCCGTTGCCGGATGCCGCGCCAGGATCGCCAGGATGTCGTCGGCGTCGAAGTTCCCGGTCTGGCCCTGGAAGGTCTTGTCCTTCGTATCGTGCTGGTTGGCGGTGAAGACGTACCCGAGATTGCGGTCAAGCGTGTGGCCCGTAAAGGCTCGCGCCGCCTCCTTGATGTCCTGCTCCGAGTAGTTGCCAATGCCGACCGTGAACAGCTCCATGACCTCACGGCCGTAGTTCTCGTTGGGCGAGCCCTTGCGATTCTGGCGATTGTCGAGCCAGATCAGCATCGCCGGGTCGCGCGTCACCTTCTGCAGCAGGGTCTCGAAGCTGCCGAGGCCGTTGTCTCGGAACAGCTGCATCTGCTGCTGCATGAGCACCGCGTTGGCGACCTTGCTATTGGCAGTCGCGAAGTGGTTGTGCCAGAAGAGGACCATCTTCTCCTGGAGCGGCCGCTGTGTGTACAGCATGCGGCTGAGCCACCAGAACTTGACTGCCTCGATTTTTCGCCGCGCGTCCGCGTCCGCGAGATTGAGCGCAAGTGGGGCGATGAGCCCGTCGGAAACCGAATCGTCGACCTGCTCGGGATTCAGCAGGCGTTCGACCGCACCGGCGAAACCGAGTGCGGCGTACTGATCGAGGTCGGCTTCGGATGCGCCGAAACCGGCTCGCCTCAGGAGATGGGCGACCTGGGAGCGCGTGGTGTCAAGGGCCATGTGTGGTTCCGTCGCAGTTGATACGCAGTGCCAGGCGCGCGCGTTACGAGGCGCCGGAAATCGACCGCACTCTATCTCGCCGCGAGGTTGTACTCAACCAATACACAAACGCGCCATGCCCCACTCGGGGGATTGCCTACCGCGTGCCGTCTCGGGAGCGCTACAGTTGCGTGCACACGGAGGTTCCCGAAACACCATATGGGCATTCTGGACCGCGTCTCGACCCTGATGCGCGCCAACATCAACGACCTCATCGATCGCGCGGAGGATCCCGAGAAGGTCGTCAGGCAGCTGATCTATGACATGAATAACAACCTGCTGCAGGTGAAGACCCAGGTAGCGGCGTCGATCGCGGACGAGAAACAGCTCAAGCAGCGCTGGGATGACAACGAGAGCAAGTCGCAGGAGTGGCAGCGCCGAGCCGAGCTCGCCGTGGAGAAGGGTCAGGATGACCTGGCGCGCGAGGCGCTCGGGCGTCGCAACTCGTTCCAGCAGACCGCCGACGGGTTCAAGGAACAGTACGAGCAGCAGAGTCGCCAGGTCGAAGTGCTCAAGGATGCCCTGCACCAGCTCGAGGCCAAGATCCAGGAAGCCACCACTAAGCAGGACCTGCTGATCGCGCGGGCCCGCCGTGCCAAGGCCGAGACCCAAATCCGTACCACGCTGAGCGGCCTGAATCAGTCGAGCGCGATGGGTCAGTTCGCGCGCATCGAAGAAAAAGTGTCGATGCAGGAAGCGCGTGCGGCTGCGCTCGGGGAGCTCGATACCGACACCACCGAACGGCGGTTTGAGCTGCTGCAGCAGGAGAGCGATATCGACGATCAGTTGGCGGCGCTGAAAGCGCAAAAGGGACTGGCCGCGCCCGAGTCGTCCGAAAAGGCGCTGGGTTCAGGCTCTGAAGAGAAGCCTGCTTAGCTCCGCCAGCGGCTCGCCGAGAAGCGGCCTCGCGTAGTCGACGAAGGCTGGGGTGAGGCCGTTGCCGGCCGCGTTGATGAAGGCATCCGGTAGCAGGCGCTGCTCGTTCGCGACTACTTCCAGAGGGACCTCGCCAGTGGAGATCACGTACGGCGGCTGGCGCTCGAGCGTCACCATCACGCCGCTGCGCCCTGCCCGCGCCAGTTGGACGGCCGCCCGCCCCACCAGCTCGGCCTCGGCACGATCCGTTGTCGACACATAGCCGAGCGCATTGCGCTGAATCGTCCCCGGCTTGTCATAACGCACGCGGACTTTGAGCTCCTGCGTCAGGCGCTGCGTGAGGAACTGCGCCGGGCTCTCGTAGTAGGCGTGACCGAAGGGATCGACCCAGCGCGGCTTGTCCTGGGCGCCGATCACGCGGCCGTCGGGGGCCGGCTGGTTCTCACACAGCGCCAGCACGCACCAGCCTAGCCGCTCGTAGACCTCTTTGACCTCTTGAACGATCTGGTCACTGCTTTTTGGCCGCTCTGGAACGTACACCAGGTGTGGTGCGTCATTGCTCTCGTCTTTGGCGAGCCACGCGGAGCCGGGCAGCCACCCCGCGTGGCGGCCCATGACCTCGATGATGCGAATGGGATCGGTGTGGCGCATCGCCTGCGTGTCCAGGGCGGTCTCGCGGGCGATGGACGCGACAAAGCGGGCGGCGCTCCCGTAGCCCGGGCAGTGGTCGGTCGCGGGCAAATCGTTGTCGATGGTCTTGGGTACGCCGACTACTCTGAGGTCCAGGTTCTTTGCGCTTGCGACTTCGGCGACCTGCCTCGACGTATCCGCCGAGTCGTTACCGCCGATATAGATCCACGTATCGATGCGGTTCTGCTCGCACAGCTCGACCAGCCGCTCAGCATCGCCAGCTTGCAACTTGTATCGACAACTACCCAGCGCTGCCGCTGGAGTGTGCTTCAGCCTCTCGAGAGTGTCCTGCGCGATACCGGACAGGTCGACCAGATCACCGTGCAGCGCACCCTGGGCACCGTGCTGCATGCCCAGGATCCTGGCCGCGCCAGCGGTGCGCGCTTCGTCGATGGCCCCAGCCAGGCTGGCGTTGATGACCGCTGTCGGCCCGCCCGATTGGCCGACCAGGACGCCTTTCAGCCGGCTAACGCGACCTGACGCTCCGAATGAGTTTCACCGCGGCGCTCGCGCAGCACACCGACCACGGTCCGCATGAACGCGGGCAGATCGGCTGGTGAGCGAGAGGTAATGATCGTGCCATCGCGGACCACTTCGCGGTCGACCCAGTTGGCGCCCGCGTTGACCATGTCGTCCTTGATGCTGCGGTAGCTTGTCGCGGTCTTGCCATGGAGGATGTTGGCCGACGCGAGCATCCACCCGGCGTGACAGATGGCTGCGACGACCTTGCCCTGCTCGTGCGCCTCACGGACCAGCTTGACCATGCCCGGGTGGCGCCGCATGTGGTCGGGGCTGTAGCCGCCGGGGATGATCACGCAGTCGAACTGGCTCGCCGTGACCGTATCGGCTTCGGCGTCGACGGTGACCGGGTAGCCGTGCTTGCTCTGGTAGGTCTCGGCGCTGCCGGAGCCCACCACGAAGACGTCGGCGCCCGCTTCGCGCAGGCGGTAGTACGGGTACCACAGCTCGAGGTCTTCGTAGAGCGTCTCGGCCAGGATGGCAACTCGCGTGCCGCTCAATTCGCCAGCCTTACCGTCGCTACCGTTCTCCGTCGTCTGGTTGTCCTGATTGGTGGCCATGTGTCTCTCTCCGGACCGTGGCGGCTCCCGATTTCATCGTACCACCTGTGTTGCGCAATTCCTCCGCCACGCCGCACAGCACTTCTGCCACGGCTTCGACTGATGGCACGTGCTCGTCGGCGAGCTGGCGGACATTGAGCGGCGTCTCGGAACCGATGACGCCGATGCTCAGCGTGCCCATGCCGCTCGTTTCCTGAAGCATCTTGAGCGCCCGGAACGCGTGGGCATCGGTGACATCATCGCCCAGGTACACCAGTCGCGTCAGGCGATGCTCCTTGGCCAGCCAGCTCACTGCTGAGCCCTTGCTGACGGTGAGCGGCGGTAAGACGTTGAGGACCATGCGGCCCTCTTCCAAGCGCAGGCCGCTGGCCAGGACGCTATGCGCCAGGATCTCGAGGAGCTCGCGTCTGGCTTCGTCTGGCTGCAGTGCAAGGCGATAGTGCAGGCTGCCGGTGACGCCCTTGTTCTCGATGGTCACGCCTGGGCAGCGCACCTGCTTTTCGATCTCGTCGAGCACTTTTGCGAGCCGCGGGACCCACGGTCGTGCCTCGGGCGGCACTACTGGACCGTCGGGCGACCATACTTCCAGGCCATGGTTACCGACATACGTGAGCCCCTCGACGTTGACCATTGCCCGGGCGTCATTGACTGCTCGGCCCGAGACCACGGCCACGAGCGCGATTTGTTCTCTGAGCTCCTTCAGTGCTGCTTTAGCCGTGGGCAGCACCCGCGCGTCCTCCGGATGGGTGACGATGGGGCTGATGGTCCCGTCGACATCGGTAATGAGCCCCGCTCGGTCTTCTTGTAAGAGCGTTGCAACCTTCTCGATGAGTCGCAGCGAATTGAAGCTATCCGAACCGCTCTCGTACACTTCAGAAGGTTCCGCGCCTTGTAATTACAGTCTAGGCGCGACCCAGTCCGCGATAGCTCAACGGTAGAGCGGCCGGCTGTTAACCGGTAGGTTCCAGGTTCGAATCCTGGTCGCGGAGCCTTCGAACTCAAAATGGGCCGTTTCAGACCTACCTGCTGCCTTTGTCCTGATGTGCTACCCCCCGAAAAATCTGATGGTGCTACCCACAGGTCGCAGTAGCAACCGGTAGGTCCGAAACGGGTTCGCCGCGGCCGTGGCAAACCGTGCGGTCCTCGCCCGCGCAGTGCCGCGCCATCTTGTCCGACTCGTGGCCAAGCACGTCCTGGATGTGAGCGATTGACGCCCCGGCCAGCGGCATGGCCATGACCGTTCTAATCGGAAGGCGGTCGCCAATGGCTCTCGAAGATTGCGCGATCCCGCACGTGCTCGAACGTCGGCAAGTAGAAGCAGGCGCGGATCGCGGCGATCTCGTCCGGGGCGAGAGGTTTCTTGGCTGGAAGTTCCTTCTCGAAACGCTCAACGTCCTCGAGCAAAGCAGCGATCGCGTGACGACGTCCAGCCGGCTGGCAAGCGCGCCGGGCGGGTCGATGACCGGCGATCCGGCGCGCGTCATGTATTGCGCGTCGTTCGTGTCCGTCCACACCGCGTGGACATGCCCTCCAACGACGTGCAGCAGACGGTCACAGCAGGCGCCGAGCACGTCGGCACACGTGCCCGAGCACGCGTGGCGCTACGGACGGTGTAGGCGTGGTGCTGCGGAGCGACCCGTGCATGGAGGCACGCGCACCGCGTGACTTACTTGACGGCGCGGTAGTGGAGATCTTTGAGCGCGCGGGCGCTGGAGGGGGGCCGTGCCCCGTAGTGGCCCTGTGACGTCCATCGCGGCAGGCCAGGCCGTACCCTCACCCACCAGCAACAGGTGACCGGGTGTCCCTGGAAGACACCCGGTCAGTAAGGAAAAACGGTCGGCGGTTAGAGCGCGTGTGACCGGCTATGGAAGGGCGCCCAACTCGGCGATGAACGCCTCGAGGGTGCCGCCGGCGCGACCACGGTGGGCGGGCGCGGTGCTGTCGATCGGCTGGAGCTTGTCAGTGTTGTCGATCGACAATCGACCTTGCGGTCCGCCCACCACGAAGAACGTGCCATCGTTGGCGCGCTTCAGAAACAGTACGTGCCGCTCGCCGGCGTTCATCAGCGTGTCGCCTTCGAACACGACCGTCCGCTGCAGTTTCGGTCCACCAGGAAACGTATCCAGGCTCACCTTACCGCCCAACTGGGTGACGCTGATTTGACCGGTGATGCTGCCCTTCAGCGCTCGCTGGATCTGAATCTCGTACGTCGTGACCGGCGTGCCGATATTGGCATTGGCGACGTTCGTGTCGGTGCTGAAGGGCGGCGCGACTGGCGCGGGCTTTTGCTTCACCGCGCCGGCCTTCTTGTCGGACAGCTCCAGCGGGGCCGCAGCGGGCGCGGTGGCGCCAGAGTTGCCGGATTGGGTGACCAGCTTGGTCGTCCCATTCCGGGCGATGTGGCCCACGACCACCAGGTCCGCCTGGCTCTTGAGCGTTGGCAGGTCTGGGATCGCCTTGTAGCTCGCGTGCAACTCCACCAGACGGTCGGATGCGGCGGCCTGGATCTCCAGGTATGCGCGGCCGATGGTGGCCGCGCCCAGAGCGATGGTGCCGACGGCGATCAGGACAACAACGTGACGAGGGGTGAGGATTGGTCTGAAGACAAAACTAGATGTGAGCATGATCAGTCAACTCCGGAAAGGGTGATTACCAGTACCAGCTGGGATAGAGCTGGTTGATGTCGTGCGCCGTGACGTGCGTCCATCTGCCGCTCGTGAACACCCAGCCGTTATCAGCGTCATGCGCTGACGGCATCCTCGGCACCCACCATGGGGAGCCCGTGTAATCGGACGGGCAGCAGTAATCCATGATCGAGTAGACGCCGTACGGCCAGCCGCGTGAATCCGGATATTCGCCGAGGTAGTAGCCGGCGTGCCGCAGGCCCATTCCGTGACCGAGCTCGTGCATGAGCACGTCGCGCCGCTCGTCCCACGTCAGGAGATCGTAGGCACGGTTCTGGTGGTTCACGTAGATGCGCACGGCGTCGATCTGGCTGGATACGCCCCAGTTGAAGTCCCAGTAGCAGTTGAAGCCCAGTGCGCACTGGTAATGGTAGGTCTCGGTCCAGCCCAACCCGCCGTCGGCGTCGTAGCCATTCAGGAGCCAGATGCGATTGCGTCCAATGCTGCCGTTGCAACCGCTGATGTAGTGGTAGTAGAGCGGCGTCTCAGTCTGGGTCCAGGCGGTGGCCACTGCGTCCGCGTTGACGTAGTCGGCCAGACAGTCGCGTTCGTAGTAGAGGTGCAACGCCTGCTGCGAGCCGTCAGTGAAAGCCCAGCGAAAGTTGAGACTGATCGCGTGCGCCGAAGCACTGTCCGGAAGAGCGGCTGTCGCCGCCAGCATGAGGGCGGCGAGCACAATGGCTTGCCCACGGTTAAAGAGCACTGCGAAGGTCATTTACGAGGTATCTCCGTCAAAGAGTTGAGAAGTCGAGGCGCGTGGTCTTCCGCCAGCACCACGCGGATCGCCGAAAACGGCGCCACCGTGCGTGGCACCAGATGTGAGCTATCGTGGGGAGCGCTTCACCTCCTCTGCGCCGGGTGCGCGTCGAGGCAGGCTGTGGCGCGTGGAAGGACGACCCGCCCGCGGGCCCGTGAGGGTGGCCAGTCGGTGTAGAAGGCGGCGCGGACTGCGGCTCGATACACGATGAGGCGTTCGAGCTCATGCAGAGTGAACGGGTGAACTGGGTTGTCCTCGAGGTTGTCCATGCTCGTGCTCCGGTTCGCGGTGGATGCGGCCAGAATCCAGCCTTCGACCGCGGCTGACCACGAGCGATGGTCACGCGGAGCCCTCGCGTGACTCACGCAGGCGTCAGCTGCGTGAGCTAGAGGTATCCGGCAACACCGGGCCGCTGCCTTGCGCTACGATGCGCGTCGGGCTGAAGGCCGAATGATGCGCAGTAGCGAGCCCGGCAGGTTCGGGGAGCTGCTGAAGGAGATGCGGTCCGCGGCGGGGCTCACCCAGGAGGAGTTGGCCGATCGGGCCGGGCTGAGCGCCCGCGCCGTGCAGGATCTGGAGCGCGGGCGGCGACGCTCGCCACACCCTGGCACTGCCAGGCGGTTGGCCGAAGCCCTGGGCCTCTCCGCGGCTGACCGCAACACTTTCCTGGCCACCGGCGGCGCACACTCGGCACGGCCCGGCGGGAGCACCCAGCCGGAGCGTCGTTCAGAGCTGCCGGCGCCGCTCAGCAGCTTCGTCGGTCGGGGTCGCGAGATCGTCGAACTCCGGCGGCTGCTGGGCACCACCCGATTGCTCACGCTCACTGGGGTCCGGCGGTGTTGGCAAAACGCGGTTGGCGCTCGAGCTTGCACGCCTCGCGGAGGAGAGGACACCTGCTGTCTTCGTGGACCTGGCGCCCCTGGACGACCCGACGCTTGTTGTCTCGGCGCTCGCAGGCAGCTTGGCGGTGCGCGAGCAGCCCGGCCGCCCCTTACAGGCCACCAGCCGCGAACCGCTCGGAATCACCGGCGAGATCGCCTGGCCGGTGTCCCCGCTTGGCGTGCCCGAGCGGGAGGCCGCGCCGGAGCAGCTGGCCGCGGTTGAAGGGGTGTGCCTGTTCCTGGAGCGTGCCCGATCAGCGCTCCCCTCCTTTGCACTGACGGATCGCAATGCGCTCGCCGTGGCGGAGGTGTGCCGGCGCCTGGATGGTCTACCGCTAGCCATCGAGCTGGCCGCGGCGCGCGTGCGGACCCTCGGCGTCGAGCAGATGGCAGCCCGGCTTGACGATCGCTTCCGCCTGCTGACGGACGGGAGTCGGACCGCACCTGTCCGGCACCAGACCTTGCGCGCGGCCATCGAATGGAGCCACGGGCTGCCGCGGTGCTCGACCTGCTGGCGCGCCTCGTAGATCAGTCACTCGTCGTGGTTGCCGATACCGACTACCGACGCTATCGGCTCCTGGAGACCATGCGGGCATATGCGTGGGAGCGGCTGCGCGACTCGGGCGAGGAGCAAGTGCTGCGTGGGCAGCACCTCGCCTTCTACACACGTTTCGCCGAAGACAACCGCTTGGTCGACACCCCTGCTGAGCTGCGGCGGCTGGACATCGAGCTCGACAACTTCCGCGCGGCGCTCGGGTGGGCGGCGCCTCCGGAAGCGCTCGAGTTGCAGCTGCGGCTGGCGGGCGCGCTCTGGTGGTTGTGGCGCACCCACGGGCACGTCTCCGAGGGGCGACGATGGCTCGAGCATCTCCTCACCGCAGCCGCGGCCATGCCCGTGACGTCGGCTCGCGCCGAAGCAGTGGGCGCCGCCGCCGCGCTCGCGCGCATTGGCGGCGACACCGAACGGGCGGCCGCGCTCCTCGACGAGGTGCTCGGCCTCGGGGAAGCCCTGGACCGCGAGACCACGGCAAGGCTGCTCGAGCATCGGGCGGACGTTGCCGCAGACCAGAGCGACTACGCCCGCGCCATCGACCTGTTGGGGCGCAGCCACCAGGTGTACCGAGAACTCGGAGATGAGGGCGATGCAGTCAGGACCCTTGGCTACACTGGCGAGTTAGCGCGACGCCAGGGTGATCTATCGTGTGCCGAGGCCCTGCTACAGCAGTGCCTGGACCTATCGCGGGAGCGGGGATTTAACTTTGGGATCACGTATGCCCTGAACGTGCTCGGCCTAGTCGCGCATCAGCAAGGTGACCTGGATCGCGCCGAGCGCCTGTACGCGGAGAGCCTGGCAGGCTACCGTGCCGCCGGGGTCGTACCAGGTGTGTCCGCGGTTCTGGTGAACCTGGCGGTGGTGGCGCGTGAGCGAGGGCAGCCCGCACGGGCCCTGGAATTTATTAGGAGAGAGCCTCGCCCTCAAGCAGCAATCCGACGACCGCTCGGGCGGCTTGGCGCGCCTCGTGGAGGTGCTCGCCGGTACGCTCCGCGACCAGGGCCAGGCGCATCAGGCGGCCCGCCTGTTCGGCGCGGCCGAGGCGCTCCGCCAGGAGATCGCGGCGCCTGTGCCCCCTGACGAACGCCCCGAGTACGAGCGCGACGTGAGTCATCTCAGGGGCTCGCTCGACGCGGGCGCCTTCGACCAGGCGTGGGCCGAGGGCCGAGCCAGTCCACTGGAGCGGGTGGTAGGCCAGGCGCTGGAGTTACCGGCGCCGTGACGGACACGCACCTCTGGGCCAGAACCACTGCTGTCCGGAAGTGCCTCGGCGACGGCCATGAAGGACACGTTTGGGCTGAAACCGCGACCGGGCTCGCGGCAGCCTGGAAGGTGAACGCGATCAAGCGCAGCAAGCCCGAGGCCCATTACCCATCGTTCGACCCACCGCCCGACGCGTGGGCCGCACAGGCAAGACCCGATCGTGTGCCCATTGCGTGTGTGACGCGTATGGGCCGCCCGTGGCGCCGAGCAGTTCAGAGCCGCAAAACTGAAGGAGCTGCACGATGCTTAGAGACTGGATTCTAAGATTCGTCTGGGGACAGTTTCGGCACCCTAGCGGCTTATTTGGCCGTTTCGTTGGAAATGGCATGGCCCGCCGTAACGTGTATGACGCGCGTTGGACGGTTTCACTGTTGGACGTTCAGCCGCAAAGCGACGTCCTGGAAATCGGCTTCGGGCCAGGCGTGTCGACACACTATGCCGCCGCAAAAGCCACTCAGGGGTTTGTGGTTGGCATCGATCATTCCGAGACAATGGTGCAAGCTGCGCGCAGACGAAATGCTGAGGCGATCAAAGGCGGGCGAATGGATCTCAGACAGGGCGACGTGGCCTCGCTGCCTTACCCTGATGAGTACTTTGACAAGGCGTTTTCAATTCACTCGATCTATTTCTGGACCGAGCCTGTGAATTGCTTGAAAGAGCTGCGGCGTGTGCTAAAGACGGGTGGATTGCTCGCGATCACGATCCAGCCTAAAGACAAATGGAACGAGTTGCAAAGACGCGAATCGAACTTGAGGACGTTGTATTTCAGCGCCGATGTCGCCGAACTGTTGTCCGAGGCAGGCTTTCGCGACGTGCGCGTGGAAGTTAGCCCAGAGCCAGACGTGTTCGAGGCCGAGAGTGTGCTCGGCGTAAAGTGACTCACGCACCACCGCTGAAGTTCACACCGCTCGACCGAATCTCGACCGCAACCAGCCGCCGCAATGAGTATGCTTCTCCGACGTCTTACGCAGTACAGGGGGTCGAATGCGGCGCGTAGTGATGGGCTCGGCTTTACTGATGGCCATGGTCAGCTCGAGCGGCAGTGCGTTTGCAGATACCACCGCGGGCGGCAAACGCAAATTGCTGGGGCACGGTCGTTTCGCAACGAGCAACCACCTACGGCGACATCGGTACACACTCGTCAAGCCAGACTGAGCCGCGCGCCGGTGTCGGTAACCTCGCGCGCCTGTTCTTCGAACTCGGACTAACGAGCGGACCGCGCCCGGGCGATACGGCAGTGGTCTTCGCAGACCTGGACGACGCACTGGGCCAGGATCCTCAAGGTGCGACGCACTGCCCTTGACTCTGACTATGCAGCGGAGCGCAACATGCTACGGGCCCCAAACCGGCAGGCTCCGTAGACTCACAGTATGGGCGTCCTGTCGGAGCATTTCGGAGGTGAGCTGGAACGGGGTTATAGCGCGCCAGGATCGCTGTTAGGATCGTCCGAGCTGAGCCACGCACCGCCATCCACGGGCGCCGCATCAGCCAGCAGGCACGAAAAGCACGACCTGGGACGACCGCCGGGCTCGGGCCCGTGTAATACATTCTGGGGCCGTTGAGCCGTGAGGCCGTAAGGAAGCAGCGGTGGTACCCCCGCCCGATCCGGCCTGGGGGCTATAGGACCGATCTATAGGACCGCCCGCGGCTCCACGGCTGGAGTCGCCCAGCCCAGCTCGTCGCTCAACATAGTCCACCAGCCGTGGAAAAAGAGGTCGAACTCAACAAGCGAGCTCGCGTTGGTGACGACCTTCGCAGCATTGCTCGGCAGCTTCTATTTCGCGCGCCGCGACTCTTACACACGTCGGGGACATTACCCGTACGGAACCTGATGGCTCTAGACCCACAGAGTGTGACCACCCAAGTTCGCTGCGTGCCGACCGAGGTACGTAGCGCACCGCAATCTCAAATGTGTCGCGGAAGGCGAAGTTGGATGGTTCAGCTCTACATCAGGCTGTTAACTGGTAGGTTCCAGGTTCGAATCCTGGTCGCGGAGCCCGCTGAACTCGAATTCGGTCGCTTCCGACCTACCGGCTGCGCTGCGAGTCCTGGTAGGACCATCAGGTTGTTTACCGGTAGGTTCCAAGGTCAAATCCTGGTCGCAGAGCCTCTGAACTCGAAATTGGTTGCTTTTAGACCTACCGGTTGCTCTCGGAGACTGGGTAGAGTCATCAGATTTTCGAGGGGTAGCACCATCAGACAAAAAGCAGCCTGGTGGTCTGCCTGAACCGGTTGGTCTAGCCTGCAAAGCTGTATTTCGTCATCAGGTTGGCCGCGGCAAACTTGCGGCCTCGCGCGCGTAGTGCCGCGCCATCTTGTCCGACTCGTGTCCGAGCATGTTCTGGATGTAGCGATCGATGCTCCCGCACGTGCCGTCCCTTGGCCATAGGAGTGGCGGATCAGATGGCTGCCCAGGGCTTTGACGCCCGAGCGCTTCTGGATGCGCCGCCAGATCATGCGGCCGCCCCAGTAGCTGATCGCCTTGCCCGTCTCGGTGACGAACACCGCCGGCCAATCCGTGTCGCGGCAAGCGCAGGTAGCTGCGGACGGGGCCAAGCGTCTTCGGGTTGATCTTGTCCTGCGTCACCTTGCCGCCCTTGGTGACGACCTCGACCTCGCGGGTGATTAGGTTGAGCCCCGCCAGCGGCATGGCCCTCACCGTGTCGAGTCGGAAGGCCGTCGCTATGTGGATCTTGAGGATCGGCGCGATCGCGGAGGTGCTCGAACCGTGGCAAGTAGAACCAGGCGCGGATCGCGGCGATTCCTCGGTCAGCCTCCAGCCGCGACAGCGTCTCGGTCGCCAGCATCATGTTCGCGGCGTACTTTGAGAGCTCGCCGAAGACCTGTGCGGCGGAGCTACCTAAGCGAACGGTGGCAAGTGAATGCGTACAGTTCGTAAGGTGCCGACGGGCTCGCTGAACACCTGCACCGAGAGCGCGCAGCTTGTCGTGCGCGAGTCGGCCAACGGCCACGGCGTGCCGGCCCTTCAGCAGGTGGTGGCGGCGAAGGTGACCGGGCGTCGTGGCCGACTACTTGCGCGGCGCGGCCGCGAGCAGCCCGTGCTCGAGCGCGAACAGGGTGGCGCCGACGCGGGTGGAGACGCCGATCTTCGTGTACACGTGCTGGATGTGGTGATCGGCGGTCTTGGCCGACACGACCAGCGTTTCGGCGATCTGGCGCGTTGAGAGGCCTTGAGCTGCCAGCCGCAGGACCTCCACCTCGCGGTCCGTAAGGCCGGCCGGCCACTCGGGCTTGGCCGGCCAACGCGGCTGGCCGGCCGTATCGAGGATGGCATGGACGACATTCGAGTCGAAGAGCCCGTCCTGCGCCTGGCGCCGCAGTTCGTCGGCTGCTGCGGCGGGCGTGGCCGCCTCGCGGTGAGGTCGACGCTCGAGTCGCGTGTGGTAGGCGTCACAGGCGGCCAGGACCTGGGCCGCCAGAGGCAGAAAGGACGCCGGGACGCCGCGATACCCGCTGCTGTCGAGTCGCTCATGGTGCAGCCCGGCGAGCGTCCCGAGATGGCCCAGCGCGGCCGAGCGCGCCAGGATCAACTCGGACAGCGATGGGTGGCGCTTGATGCGCGACCAATCGTCGGCCGACAACCGATCTGTGTTGTCCCATATCGTGACCGGCACGCCACACCGCCCCAGGTCATGCAGGAGGGCCGCTTGCCTGACGGCGACGATCTCGGGCGCTGACAGAGCCAGCTTCCGCGCAGCTGACTCGGCAATGTACGCGACACCAGCTGAGTGGCCGAGCGTGTACACCGAGCGCGCGTCCACGAAGTTCGCAATGGTCCGTGCCAGCGCGTCGAACTGTTCGGTCGACAGCCAGCGCACGGGCGCCGGCTCGGCGGTCAACGTGGCGTCCCAAACTGACGTCGAGGTCAGCCGAGAAAAGAGCCGCGGACCAACTGTTGTGAAGTGCTGCGCAATACGTGGGTCGAACTGCTTGCCAGACCTTGCGCGCACAACCTCCAGCGCCAAATCGAGCCCACCAATGCGGTAGAAGACTTCGGCATCGTGCGCGAGGTGGAATGTGCGCGCCGCCAGACTCATCTCTTCGCCTTTCAGATGCAGTGGCGCGCCGGTGCCGTTCCACTCTTCGTGGCACTGAGCGATGGTCTGCTGCACTGACGGCCCCAGAGCCACCATTTCGCCGACGCGCAGAGCGACGTCACGGCAGACGATGGCGTGCATATCAGGGCCCTGGCGCACGAACTCGAACAGCTTTGCCGCGCGCCGCCACGGCGGGTCGCCTTTGCCGACTTTGCGCAACATGAACGATGCGAAGTCCAGGGGACGATTCGGATCGACCGTCGACAGGATCTCACACGCGAACACCGCTTCGTCCTCGAAGTAGCGGGCGTACACCGCGTTCTCCAGGGTGCAGCCAACAGCACCCAGCAACGCGGCGTAGTACAGGTCGCGGAGCTCGTCGGCACTGAACCCCAGGTCTTCCCCCAACCAGACAGCGAGCAGCGTCCGTCGAAGACCGTGCTCCAGCGGCTGACCGATGGCGAGATCGGTCGCCAGGCTCAGCGAGCCCAGGACTTCGGCGAGACGAATGCGTTGATCCACAGAACCCCGTCTTGGGGCGACTCCGAAGATAGGGAGTTCGCCCGATGCTGGCAAGCGCGCGTGGCGGGAGACTCGGCCGCACATCGCATCTGCGAGGAGAAGCCATGGCACCTGCCAGCGAGACATCTGGACGCATTGACGTCGGCCGCGCCGACGTGTACGAGCGCGAGATCGTCCCAAGGTTCAAACGCTGGGCGGAACATCTGGTCGACGTCGCTGCGCCGCACCCGGCCGCCCACGTCTTGGACGTCGCGTGCGGGACAGGCTTGGCAGCTCGTATCGCTGCCAGCCGGCTCGGCGTAAACGGCCGCGTCGTCGCAATCGACGCCGGCGAGGCGATGCTGGAAGTCGCGCGCGCCGTGCCCGATCTGAATAACCCGCCGATCGAGTGGCGGCTCGGCGACGCCGAGGCGTTGCCGTCTACTGACGCGACGTTCGATCTGGTGTTGTGCAACGAAGGACTGCAGTTCTTTGCGCAGCCGATGCGAGCGCTCGAGGAAATGCGTCGCGTGCTGCGGCCGAACGGGCGGCTGGCATTGGCAATCTGGCGGCCGATCCAGCACCAGCAGGGTCTGGAGCGTCTCGTCGACGTGCTCGAGCAGCATCTCACCCCGCACGCCGCCGACTTACGTGGCATGTCTGGCCGCTGGGAGCGAACGGACTTGCGAAACCTCGTCGCCAGCGTAGGATTCGCGGACGTTCACATCCGAATCGATCCTGGCAGCGTGCGCTGGCCTTCGGTCGACGCGTGCCTATCCACCACCCTCGGCGGGTCGCCCCTGGCAAGCGCTTTCGACGATCTGAGCACCGAGGCTCGCGTAGCGCTGGTGCGCCAGCTCGAGAAGCAGGCCGGCGATGACTATATCGATGACGACGGCGTCATCGTGCCGTTCGAAGCCTACGTGCTGTCGGCACGCCGCTGAAGGAGACGAACCATGCAGCAGTTACGCACCTATGTGGAGACCCTCGTCATCGGCGGCGGCCAGGCGGGCCTTGCCGTGGGCTACTACCTCGCCAAGCGGACCGCCGACTTCCTGATTGTCGATGCGCACCCTCGAATCGGCGACTCCTGGCGATCACGCTGGGATTCGCTACGGCTGTTCACGCCCGCGCGTTACGACGCGTTGCCAGGGATGCCGTTCACGGGCTCGCCCGACGCTTTCCCGACCAAAGACCAGATGGCCGACTATCTCGAGGCGTACGCGAAGCGGTTTGCACTGCCCATCGCGACGGGCGTGCGAGTCGATCGCCTATCCAAGCGCGGGGGCCACTTTGTGGCCCAGGCAGGCGAGCGGTGCTTCGAGACCGACCATGTGGTCGTAGCGATGTCAAACTGGCAACGGCCATCCGTGCCCGAGTTTGCGCGCGAGCTTCGACCTGACATCATCGGGCTTCACGCAGGCGAGTACCGCAACCCGACGCAGCTGAAGCCCGGTCGCGTGCTCGTCGTTGGCGCCGGCAACTCGGGCGCCGAGATTGCACTCGAGCTTGCCCAGACACACACGACGTACCTCGCTGGGCCCGATACCGGATCGATTCCGTTTCGGATCGATGGAACCGCCGCGCGAGTTGTGCTGGTGCGACTGGTGTTGCGTGGCTTGTTCCACCGCGTCCTGACACTCGATACACCAATCGGGCGCAAGGTCCGTCCGAAGGTGCTGTCCCACGGCATGCCATTGATTCGCGTCAAACCGAAGGACCTGGCGCGTGCAAGCGTGGAGCGGGTCGGTCGAGTGATCGGCGCGCGGAACGGTGTGCCCTTGCTGGACGACGAGCGTGTCCTCGACGTTGAGAACGTAGTGTGGTGCACCGGGTTTCGGCACGCGTTCGACTGGATCGACCTGCCGGTCATCGGCGCAACGGAACCTCTCCACGAGCGAGGCATCGTTGCGAACGAGGCCGGCCTGTACTTTGTCGGTCTCATGTTCCTGTACGCCGCGTCCTCGGCGCAGATCCACGGGGTGAGCCGCGATGCCGAGCGGATCGCTAATCACATCGCAGCTCAGCCAGCAACGCGCCGCGTCGGGAACGACCTCATCGGGTCTCGACAATCGCGATGAGGACCGCCCGATGGCCGTCCGCGTCAATGGCTCCGACTCTTACACAGGCCCTTGTATGACTGAAGGGCGATCCACCAACGTAGTGGAGCGCCATGGGGCGAGGCGGACCGCACAGCCCTTGGTCACCAAGACCGCTCCCCAGCTCGGTCGCCTCGCTCAGTCTTTCTCGAACCCGAACAGTTGCCAGGGCGACCAGGCTCGCCGGTCAGCCCGAATCTGCAAGGACGGGTCGGGCGAGGCAAACCAGCTGCGCGGACCAGCCATGACGGACCAGGTGCACCAGCCCAGCGTAGGCATCGACGTCAGCCAGGCCACACTCGATGTGGCGGTCTACCCGAGCGGTGAACAGTGGCGGACCAGCACTGATGATGCGGGCCTGCGGCAGCTCGTCGAGCGCTTGAGCGCGCTGGCGCCTGAGCTGATCGTGCTCGAAGCCACGGCTGGCTATGAGGTGCCAGGGCTTGCCACACTCGGCAGTGCCGGCCTGCCGGTGGTAGCGGTCAACCCACGCCAGGTGCGCGACTTCGCTCGATCGACCGGCCGCCTGGCCAAGACCAACAAACTCGATGCGCAGGTGCTGGCGCAGTTCGCGGTGGTGGTTCGCCCGCAGCTGCGCGCTGCCAGACGCCGCGACGCGAGAACTCTCGGCCGTGCTGGCCTGACGCCGCCAGCTGGTGGACATGCGCACCGCTGAATCCAATCGCCTGGCGCATGCGCTCGAGCGCGTCCGACGCGAGATCCGCGAGCACATGCGCTATCTGGACAAGCGCATCCGCGAGCTGGACCGTGAGCTACACGATCGGCTGCGCGGCAGCCCACTGTGGCGTGACAAAGACGACCTGTTGCGCAGCATCCCGGGTGTGGGGCCGGTGCTCAGCACCACGCTGCTGGCGATGTACCAGAGCTCGGCACGCTGCGGCACAAGCAGATCGCGGCGCTGGTCGGCGTGGCGCCGCTGAACCGCGACAGTGGCCGCTGGCGCGGCCGGCGCACCATCTGGGGTGGTCGAGCCCACGTGCGTGCCGTGCTGTACAGGGCGACCGTGACGGCGGTGCGCCGCAACCCGCTGCTCAAGGCGCTCCACGATCGCCTCAAGCGCGCGGGCAAATCCCACCAGGTTGTGATGACCGCGTGCGTGCACAAGCTGTTGCGCATCTGCAACGCCGTGCTCAGCCACCACACCAGCTGGAGGTACCAGCTTCGAGCGCGGCATGGAGAGGTGCTGCAAACTGAGGACATCAGCATGCCGACGGCCGACCGACCCGGCCTATCCCAAGCTACTCGCCCGACGGGCGCTCGAGCAGTGCGTCGAAAGCGAGGCCCCATGGTGGCCGCAGGAAGCCGAGCGCTCGCACGTCCTGCGCCCAGTTCCCGAAAGGCGACGAGCGGGTGAAAGTGCCTCCACCGATCACACGGCATAGTCGTGTCAGCACTGACTCCGCCAGTTCGGCCACCGCCAGCTTGCCCAGCACGGTGCTACGGGCTGCGCGCGCCCCGCCCTCCTCGACAGCGGACAGCATGCCTTCGTATGCCTGCGCGACCAGCCAGCCGTCCAACTCCGCTCGCGCATACTCGACTTGTTCGTAGGGCCGCAGTGTAGGGCGCTTCGTGAGTTGGTCGCGCGCCGCCGAGATGGCGGTCTCGACAATGCCGACAAACACGGCCGCAAAACAGCAGCGAACGTACGGCATAGCGGCGGCGGCGAGCGCGGGCACGTTGGCAGGCCAAGCCACTCGTGTAACAGGGTAACCATCGAAATGGAAGGCGTGGCTCTGCGTGGCAACCATGCCGTGGCCATCCCACGCTGCCGCGAGCCGCATCCCATTCGAGCCGTCCCAGGCCGCACCTCGGACGTCGAGATAGAACAGGTCAGGCTGCTCCTCGCCCTCTGGTACAGCGACCGTGATCATGTAGTCGGTCATGCCCGACCCACTGCCAAACGCCTTGTCGCCTGTCAGCCGATACTCGGCGGAGGAACGCTTCGCCACCGCGCGCGTCTGCGCCATGTCGCCGCCGCTGCCGGGTTCCGAGTTGATGGTGCCCCACCAGGCGCCGTCGAGCACGCTCGAGAAAATGCACCGCCGCTGCTCGTCCCACGCAGCCTGAAACGGCTCGGAGACAGTGCGCGTTGCCAACCAGAAACTCGGAACGGTCGCGTGCATTGAGGACACGAGCGCGACCGATGAGTCGCCCCTGGCGAGCACGCGCAGGAGCTCGCATACGGGTCGTGTGGAGTGCATCGCGTCTTGCCAGATCCCGCCTTGTTCCGTCGGAACGGCTACGAGCGGGAAGCCAGTTTCAGTGAGCCGATCGAAATCGGCCTGATCGAGCTCGCGGCGCCGCTGGCGCTCCGCTCGTCGGGTACCCCATTCCGCGGACAACGCCTCGATACGGCGAAGAACGAGATTCGAATCTGCAGCCAGCGGCTGAGCTTGGCTATCCGAAGCCCCATTCGCGTCCAGTTCACGGATCATTGCTCCCCTCGCTTTCGATCAGCAGGGTAGGGCCGGATGCTGGCCATGGCATCGGGGAGAATACCTACAGTTCCGTGCGGCTCAGGCGGCGCAGCCCCTGGTCCGCGGCCCACGCGGCAACCTGCGCTCGTGAGCGGAGGCCGAGTTTGTTGCGAATGTGCTCGACGTGCGCCTCGGCCGTACGCTCGGCGATTACCAGATCGGTTGCGATCTCTCGATTGGTGCGTCCTCTAGCAATCAGCGCGGCGATCTCCTGCTCGCGCGGTGACAAAGTGTCCGATGGCCGCGCTCCCCCGCCCGTGCGCTTCGCTTCGCGATGGATCCAGAAGCCATCGATCGCGAGCGCATCGGCAACGGCCTGATCCAGTGGCGCCGCCCGGGCCTGAGCGACCCACGCATCGAAATCTGCACCGCCGGCCGAGTGGCGCGCGGCGGCCACGCTTCGGGCGTACAGAGCGCGAGCGGTTGGCTCCAGAACGTCCGCGATCATCGGGTATGCGGCGTACGCCGCTCCGTACAGCCGCGCTGCAAATCGCGCCCGCCCACTGGCCGCGGCGACGCCAGCCAGACCGATAAGCCCAAGGGCGCAGCCCCGCTGGTTACCCAGGCGCCGCCATAGGGTCAGTGCCTCTTGATAGCAGGTTCGCGCGCCGTCCAGATCGCCCGACCGACGAGCCACGCAGCCAAGGTCGTGCACCAGCATGGCCACTGCCCACGCGTCGCCGCGCTCGCGAAAGAGCGGCAAACTCTGCTCAAAAAAGTGCCGCGCCGCGAGATCATCATCGCGGCAGTAGGCGACCAGCCCCAAGCCGCGTAGCGGCATGGCCACTGACCATCGGTCGCCTGCGGCGCGGAAGCGTGCCGCGCTTTCCTCGAACGCCGCTTGAGCCGCGTCGTTGTCGGACCAGGCGAGCGCCAGACCCAGGAAGTGCAGCGAGAACGCGAGATCCCAATCATCGCCAAGTTCGCGGAACAACGCCACGCCGCGTGCTCCGTAGGCTCGGCTGGTCTCGACATCTCCCTCGTCGCGACACACACGTCCCAGGAAGGTCAGCGCGAAGGCAACGCTCCGCGAGTCGCTGAGCTCGTGCGCGACAGCCAGGCCTTCGTCAAGGAGCGCCCGCGCCGATCCGAAGTCGCCCTGCCACACCGCCAACAGGCCGGCAGCGTGCAATGCCTTCGCCTGCGTGGAATTAATGGCCGGCGCCGTCGCCCTCAGCAGCGTTGTCAGGCGCTCGCGACCTTCGCTGAGGTATCCGTGCATCCACCAGAAACGCCAGAGGGACGCGGCCAAGGCGAGACCATCGTCCGCATAGGGCGATACCGCCGACCATTCCAGCGCAGCACGTAGGTTGTCGTGCTCGAGCTCCAGCTGGTCGAACCAGACCGGCTGCTGGCCGCCCGTCAGCCGTACCTCAGCCTCGCGCGCTAGCGCCATGCACCACTCGAGGTGGCGTCGGCGGAGCGCAGCGGTCTCCTCCTGCTCCAGCATCTTCTCAGCCGCGTACTGCCGTAACGTCTCGAGCAGCCGGTAGCGCATTGCAGCAGTGTGCGGTTCAGCTACGACGAGTGACTTGTGCACCAGTCCGCTCAGCAGGTCGAGAATTTCCGTTCCCGTGAGTGGCGCAGCAGCGCAGACGGTCTCTGCCGCCTCTAGAGACCAGCCACCTGAGAAGACGGATAGCCGACGCCACAGCAGCGCCTCGCGCGACGAAAGGAGCTGAAAGCTCCAGTCGACGGCGCCACGGAGCGTCTGGTGCCGCGGCAAGCCTAATCGGCGGCCAGTCGACAGCAGTCGGAAGCGATCATCGAGTCGGGCCGCGATCTGCTCAACCGACAGCACATCGACCCGCGCGGCCGCTAGCTCAATTGCCAGTGGCATGCCATCCAACCGGCGACAGATCTCAACGAGGGCTGCGCAGGTTCGTTCGGTGAGCGCGAAGTCCGGCGCGATGGCAGTCGCCCGATCGAGGAACAAGCGGACCGATTCCGATTCGACGACGGACTGCTCTGCCGGCTCAGGCACAGACAAAGGCGGCACCCGCCATGTCGTTTCGCCCTGAATCGCGAGTGGTTCGCGGCTGGTGGCCAATATGCGTACATCCGGGCAGGTGCGCAGCAGACTGTCCGCGAGTTCGGCGCACGCTCGAACCAAATGCTCGCAGTTGTCGAGGACAAGAAGAAGGTTCTTAGAATGCAGGAAATCAGCCAGCGCGGGCACCGAGCGGCCGGCCTCGGCACGAGCACCCAGCGCGCTAGCCACGGACTGCGGCACGCGGCCAGCATCGGCCACTGCAGCGAACTCGACGATCCACACGCCATCCGGATAGGCGCCGACAACATCGGTGGCGACTTGCAGGGCAAGCCGTGTTTTGCCTGAGCCGCCTGCACCCGTCACGGTCACCAATCGTGCGTGATCCAGAAGCCGCCGGACCGTGGCGATCTCGCGCTCTCGGCCGTCTCCCGGCACGTGAACAGGGACGGGCCTGGTTGAATGCTCGGTCGATCCAGCACGCGGACGCCAGCGTACTTCGCGTGGGGAGCGGCTTCCAACTGCTCGCGGCGCGCTCCGGAACTCACTCAGGGAAGAAGGCTAACGTCGAATCCGCTTTGCGTTCGAGCACCCCGCGCCGTTTCGCATCGCGATGCAACATGCGGCGGCGTATGCCGAGCGCAGGGGTTGTCGAGCCGTACCGCTCTCGCGGATCGCTGGGCCGCCTCGGCACGAGTGCACACGGTCATTGCCGCTGTCGGTGTCAGTCCGTCCAGCGGGTTGAGAGCGCAAAACCGGCCACGAGGGTTGCCAGCGCCTCGCGCCAGAACCGCTCACCTCCGCCTGGTGGTGGCATACCGCCCCGTAGCTCGCCGGCAGCCAGGCCCTCGCACAGTGCGTGGAACACCAGGGTCGCGCTGCTGAGCGCGTGCGACCCGAGGCGACCAGAATCCTGCAGGCGCTGCACGCGAGCAACCAGAATGCCCAGGGCATCGGTGGCCGCGCCCACCACCTCACCTGGCAACTCGGGCCACGCCGGCCCATGTTGCATCGCGATGCGAAACAGCGCGGGGTGCTCGACCGCAAAGCGGCGAAACACCGTCGTACCGGCGGCCACCAGGTCCGCGGCGGGATCCGCGGTCGTGGGCAACGCGGCCACGCCGGCTCCCAACATCTCGAAGGCGCGCACCCCGAGAGCGGCCATCAGTCGCTCCTTCGAGCCGAACAGGCTGTAGACAGCGCGGGTGGTTGTGCCCACGCGGGCGGCCACTGTTCGTACCGAAAGCGCGTCGATGCCACCTTCCAGGATGATCCGCTCGGCGGCATCGAGCAAGGCGTCCGCGGTGCGTGCATCGTGTTTCTCGGCGCCGGCCCACGCTTGACACCTTATCATAACACTGTTACGTTACAGCGTAACGAAATTCCGGAGAAAACCATCCCGTGGACATCACGACGTCAGCCCCGCCCCTGGGCCGGCCAGATACCGCCCAACCCATCGACTTCGATTCTCGCCCGCTCGTGCCGGTAGTACGAACACATCGTCAAGAGCGTCAACGTGGGCTACGAGTTGTTCTTTACCCTCAGCCACAGCTTCCTGCGGTCGCTCGGCCGATCGGACCTGAATGTGTCGCGGAAGGCGAAGTTGGATGGTTCAGCTCTACATCAGCCTGTTAACCGGTAGGTTCCAGGTTCGAATCCTGGTCGCGGAGCCCCGCGCAGCCTCCGAACTCGAAATCAGCCTATGCAGAGGACCCGGCTGCCTCTGTCCTGATGGTGCTACCCGCCGAAAACCCGATGGTGCCAGCAAGGGTCGCCGTCGTAACCGGCAGGACTGAAAATAGGCTGCTGGCCGCGGCAAACTGGCCGGGCTCGCCCGCGGAGTGCCGCGCCATGTTGTCCGACTCGTGGCCGAGCACGTCCCTTGATGTCGGCGATCGATGCCGCGGCCCGCGCCGACCCCTGCCCAAAGGAATGGCGGATCAGGTAGCTACCCACGCGCATTTGCATGCGTCGCCAGATCATGCGCCCGCCGTGGTAGCTATGGCCAGCGGCATGGCCCTGACCGTGTCAAAGCGACAGGCAGTCGCCACGTGGATGTCGAAGATCGCACGATCGCGGACGTGTGACCTACGAGGCACGCGCGTGTGTGGCGGCCATTCTGCACCTTCGCCACGAGTTACGCCGTTGACGACCCCAACGCATGACGTACCGATCGACACCGCGCCCAGTTCATCAGCCTGCTGTGTACCGGCGGCGCCCTGTACGCTCGTGGAGCTTGCGCCGCCGTGCCTGTGATCCAGCCCTCGACTCCTCACGAAGCCGCGGCGCCCGCACTCGCGAGCGCCGGACCGCCAACACGCGCTGCGACCGTCACGAAGAGTCTAGGGACCCGCGGGCAGGCCTGGCGCAGTAGAGGCCGGCGACCGATCGCGTCGGGCGAGAACCGGGATCGGCCAGCCAGACCACGGCCGCGGTCGGAGATTCGGGCTTAGCCGCGGCAACAGCCAACGGTCGAGTCCCCACCAACCGGCTACCTTCCAGGAAAGCATGATCAGCACCGCCAGTACCGCCAGGACCGGGTTCGTGCTGGCGCTGCCCGCCAGGAGGTAGTTGACGTTCATGAGCAGACCGCCCGCGGCAGCTAACCCGGTGAACGCACCCAGAATGAGCGCAAGGCCTATGGCTACCTCACCGAAGGCGATGAGCTTAGCGAACCAGACGTAATGGCCGCCAGTCAGGAGAGCCTCGATAAACGCCCGATACCAGTCGTAGGCAATGACCGGTCGCGGCGACATCGTCAGTGCACCCTGCCAGTATCCCTGTAGTGGCAGTCCTGTATTCATCCACACATCGTCCAACACCTTCGGCACCCCGGCCGCGAGCCACTGATAGCCCAGCCACAGCCGCAGGACCAGCCACACCGGCGCAAGACGCGCGTCGCCGAACAGGAACCGGCTGAACGGCGGGTCCTCAAGAGCGCGCGCCCGAGTTCGGGCGGCCAGCCGTCCAGCAAGCTCGGTTGCGATATGTTGCGCAACGCCACCCCGTTCCATCGCGGCTAGGAACGCGCCGCGCGGCAGCACGACCGCCTCGACCGGTCCCTTCGCTCGTACGGTGGCGGTGCGTCGCTCGCCGATCAGCAGCCCGAGCTCGCCCGCGGGTTCGCCGGCGCCGATAGTGTCGATCACCTGCTCCTTGCCCTCGCGGGTCAGCACGACAACATCGGTGCTGCCCGCCTGGATGATGTAGAGCGCGTCTGCGACATCGCCCTGCCGCATCAGGGCGGCCTGGTCCTCGTAGTGCCGCAGCTCGGCAGTGGCGGCCAGGGCTGCAAGGTCTGCATCCGGCAAGTCCCCGAGGAGCGGTACTGCCCGGAGACTTTGAACGTCTACTTTCGCGCTGCGCCGTGCTATGTCAGGCCCCATACCCGTTCTCCCCTCTGGATGCGAGGTGCCGCGTGACAGCCGCGCACGGCTGTCACGCGGGTGAGGATAGACGGCGCAGCTAGGCGTGCCTAGCATGCGCAGTTGCCAACTCGATGACCGTCCGCGTCCACGGCCGCCCACCCTTACAGACGCCGGGGGATGCTACCCGGGACGAAATCTGATGGCTGTAGACCTACAGAGTGTGACCAGCCAAGTTCGCCGCGCGCTGAACGAGGTAAAGCCGCGCACCGCAATCTCAAAGTAGGGCAAGAACGGCGAAGTTCGATGGTTCTGCTCTACATTACGCTGTTAACCGGTAGAGTTCCAGGTTCGAATCCTGGTCGCGGAGCCCTTCTCCTCACCTTTGCTCAAGTGGACCCGCGTAGCCGCGGGCAGTAGCTAATCGGCCGGTTCTCTCGTCCGCGCCAGGGTGGCACACTGAGTCGCGGGTGAGCACATCTAGAAGTTGGGCGTAGCGTGACTCGGCCAGTCGCGAGTCCGGCTCTCGTGGGCCGCGAGGTTCAGTTCGCCACACTCAGCCGGGCACTCGCGGCCGCGCGGTCAGCGACCGGAGCCACCATGCTGGTCAGCGGCGAGGCCGGGATCGGGAAGAGCCGCCTCGTCGCGGAGATACGCGTACGCGCCGAGCAGCTCGGCTGCCTGGTCCTCCAGGGGATGTGCTTCGAGTCCGACCGGGCTCTGCCATACGCGCCCATTCTGGATCTGCTGCGGACGATGACGGCTCAACAATCCGCCGAGGTCGTCGAAGCGTGGCTGCGGTCGTTCGCACCTCAGCTGATCAGGGCCGTGCCCGAATTTGCGGACTGGCTGCCGGGCGTCACGCCTGCGCCAGCGCTCGAGCCGGAAGCCGAGAAGCGCCGTGTCTTCCACTCGGTCGGCCGGTTGTTCGCGCGGATCGCGACAGATCAGCCGTTGGTCGTCGTCCTCGAGGACCTCCATTGGAGCGATGCCGCCAGCCTGGAACTGGTGGGTTCGCTAGCGCGAGGCGTGCCCGGCTCGCCGGTGCTGCTGCTGCTCACCTACCGACCGGAAGAAGCCGACCCTGGTCTTGAGCGCCTGCTGGCGGCTCTCGAGCGCGAGCGCCTGTCCACGGAGCTGGCCCTCACTCCGCTTGGGCTAGCCGACGTGGAAGCCCTGATCGGACACATCCTCGATCTCCATCGACCCGTGGGAGCCGAGCTGCTCCACCTGGTGTATCGCCTGACTGAGGGCAACCCGTTCTTCGTCGAGGAAATCTTGCGGTCGATCGCCGATCCCGCGCCGACAGACGACGACATCGCCGGCCGGGTCGTCGACAACGTCCCCGTGCCGAGGACCGTTCAAGAGGCCGTCGAGCGTCACGTCCAGCAGTTGGACGAGAGCACGCGTCGCGTTCTCGAGGTCGCCTCCGTACTCGGCCAACGCTTCGAATTCGGCCTGCTCCAGGAGTTAGCGGGCTGTGATGAGACCGAGCTGCTGCAGCACCTCAAACGGCTGATAGCAGCGCGGCTGGTCGTCGAAGCCTCCGCCGATCAGTTTTCCTTCCGTCATGCCCTCACGCGCGAGGCGGTGTACGCGCGCATGCTTGGACGGGAGCGGCGGGCGCTGCACCAGCGCATCGCCTACGTTCTGGAGCGACGTGCCAGCCCCGCACTCGACAGTCACGCCCACGAGCTGGCCTACCACTTCCGCATGGCCGGCGACTGGTCGAAGACGCTCGAGTACGCCCGGCGTGCTGGCTTGCAAGCACAGGCACTGCACGCTCCGCATGCCGCCATCGAGCAGTTCAGCCGCGGCCTCGACGCAGCGCGCCACCTGGGACTGACACCACCCGCGGAGCTGCTCCTCGTGCGGGGCTCGGCCTACGCAATCTTGGGCGACTTTTTCCGCGCGCGCGATGATTACCAGAGCGCTCTTCAGGCCGCCCGTACCCAGGGCGACCGTCGCCAGGAGTGGCAGGTGCTCGTCTCGCTAGGGATGCTCTGGACGTGGCGCGAGTACGCCCGCGCCAGCGCATACTTCCGCGACGCGCTCGAGCTGGCGCGCGCAATCGGCGACCCATCTCTGGTCGCGCACAGTTTGAATCGCATTGGCAACTGGCACCTGAACCTGGATGAGCCGCATCCAGCGCTCCAGCACCACCGGGCGGCCCTGAGCACGTTCGAGCGCCTCGACGATGGCCGTGGTGTTGCCGAGACGCTCGGTCTGTTGGCGATGACCAACTACCTGGGCGGCGATCTGCTCGCGGGCGCCGACTACTGCCAGCGCGCTATCGCGGCCTTCAGGGTTCTCGACGATCGACAAGCGCTAACGGAGAGCCTGGCAACGCTCGCGCTGGGCGCGGCGACCATGTTTACCGACAGTATGGTCGCGGCGCTCAGCCTGCCAGAGGCGCTGCGAGCGGTCGAGCCATCGGTGGCCCTGGCGCGGGAGATCGGCTGGCGCGCCGGTGAAGCGTTCGCTCAGTTCAACCTCGCCTTCTGCCTCGGCGCTCTGGGCGACTACGGGCGGGCGCTCGCGGCGGCGCAGGCGAGTCTCGCGATCGCTCGCGAGATCGAGCACCGCGAGTGGACCACCGCTGCCCTGTGTGTGCTTGGGGGCCTGCACCGCGACTTGCTGGTTCTGCCAGCCGCGCGTGAGTACCTTGAACAGGCGTTGGCACAAGCGCAGGTGATAAGCGCGCCGCACTGGATCCGCCACGCCGCTGCCCTGCTGGCGTCGACACTGGTGCAGCAGCGCAAATTCCGCCGAGCGGAGGCTGTGCTCAGCATCGCGCTTGGGCCAGACACGCCGCATGCCAGTCAGGCCCAACGCCTGGTATGGTGCGCCCGCGCCGAGCTGGCGCTCGGTAAACGGGACCCAGAAGCGGCGCTGGGGATCCTCGAAAAGCTGTCCCTTTCGACTCCGCATGCCTCCGAGGACCGCCCGATCCTGCGCCTCGAGTGGCAGCGAGGCGAAGCACTGGCTGCTCTTGGTCGGACATCCGAAGCCGAGGCAGCGTTCCGAGCCGCGGCGCTCAGCGCTGAGAGTCAGGGCGCCAGACCTGCCTTGTGGCGCATCCAATCAGCGCTCGGCCGCGTGCTAGTCGCCCAACGGCGTCGCGCGGCCGCCGCCGAGGCGTTCGCCTCCGCACGCGGTGTCGTAGACGGTCTGGCTGCGACGCTCGAGGTGGATAACCCACTGCGGCAGACATTCCTCGACGCAGCCGGAGCGCGTCTGCCCCGACCCCGGCCACCGTCCGCGCGCAAGGCAAGCACAGCGGCGTTCGGCGGTCTCACCGAGCGGGAGCGCGAAGTGGCCGGTCTGATCGCCAGGGCTCAAACCAACCGCGAGATTGCCGAGGCGCTGGTGCTCGGGGAACGCACGGTCGAAACGCACGTCGAGAACATCCTGGCCAAGCTGGGCCTCGGGTCGCGCCGCGAGGTAGCAGCCTGGACGGTCGAGCATCGCCTCTCGCCCAACCCGCACTGAGCGCCGGCAGCGTTTGACGAGCGCTGGCGACGAGATCGCGTTACGCAGAGTCTCCGTACTGGGCGCTCGGAATCTCCGTACCCGTCCCCGATGGCAGATCACGATGCGGCTGCCAGAGTGTGCTGGCAACCGAAACGCGACCGCGACTGCGAGGTCCGCGCTTTGGTCAGCTTTTCCTGAAGAGGCACACGATGACAGTTGCGGCATCCGAGCAAGCCGGGCAACGCGCGCGACCTGAGCCAGCGCCCGTAGATCCAACACTGCTACAGGCATTCCTCGGCCAGGTCGTTGGCGACTTCGGCGCCGTCGTTGGGGCCGCTGCCGCGGCGATTGGCGACGAGCTTGGCCTGTACAAGGCGATGGCCGACGGCGAGCCATTGACGCCGGCCAGCCTGGCCGAGCGCACCGGAACCGACGAACGCTACGTACGCGAGTGGCTCCTGAACCAGGCCGCCGGCGGCTACGTCGCCTACGACCCCACCACGGCAACCTATGTGCTGCCACCCGAGCAAGCACTGGCGCTGACCAATGAGGACAGTCCAGCGTACGTCGCTGGCGGCTTCAAGCTGCTACTGGCCGCGGCCAAGGCCGCACCGCGGGTCGCGCAAGCGTTCAGGAAGGGCGGTGGCCTGACGTGGGAGACGCACGATGCGGATCTGTTCGATGGCACGGAGCGATTCTTCCGCCCCAGCTACGCGGCCAACCTTGTCTCGAGCTGGATCCCAGCGCTCGACGGAATCGAGGCTAAGCTCGAGACCGGCGCGACCGTAGCCGACATCGGCTGCGGCCACGGTGAGACCACGATCCTGATGGCGCAAGCGTACCCGCGCTCGCGGTTCTTCGGCTTCGACACGCACACTCGGTCGATCGAGCGGGCACGTCGCGCCGCGGTTGAAGCTGGCGTGGCTGACCGCGTCGTGTTTGAGGTTGCGGACGCGGCCGCATTCCCGGGCAGCAGCTACGACCTGGTGGCGTATTTCGATGCGTTTCACGACCTGGGCGATCCCCTCACAGCTGCCCGACACGCTGGTGAGCGGCTCGGGGCCGACGGGACGCTCCTGCTGGTCGAGCCCGCGGCTGGCGAGACGATCGAGGGCAACCTCAACCCGCTCGGTCGCCTGTTCGCGGGCGGGTCGCTGCTCATCTGCGTGCCGCACGCTCTGGCGACTGGTCAGACGGCGCTCGGTAATCAGGCTACTGAAGGGCAGCTGCGCGAGCTGTTGGCCAAGGCCGGCTTCACCCGGCTGCGCCGCGCTGCCGAGACGCCTTTCAACCGAGTCTTCGAAGTCCGTCGATAGCAGCTGTCGCTCTCACTGGGAGGATCTGCAACCATGGCCGACCTCTACCACGATGGCAACCGGCGCTGGCAGGACCAGTTCGATAGCCGTCGTTTGGCCGATCGTATCGAGCAGCGCATGATCAAGGACACGATCGACGACAACGCGCGCGCGTTCATCGAGCGAATAGATATGTTCTTCCTCGCTTCGGCTGACGAACACGGAAAACCACAGTGCTCCTACAAAGGCGGTGATCCTGGCTTCGTGCGTGTCGTCGACGAGCGCACAATCGCGTTTCCTAGCTATGACGGAAACGGCATGTATCTCTCGCTCGGCAATGTGGAGCGAAACCCGCAGGTCGGGTTGTTATTCATCAATTTCGTGAATCAAACGCGAATGCGCTTCAACGGCGTCGCGAGCATCGATCCGGACGACGTGCTGCTCCCGAGTTACCCCGAAGCGCAGCTGATCGTCCGCGTGCGCGCAACCGAAGTCTTCCCCAACTGTCCGCGGTACATCCACAAGATGGAACTCGTCGAACGCTCGCGGTTCGTGCCACATCAGGCGTGCGAAACCCCGGTGGCTGATTGGAAGCGGTACGACTGGGCCGCGGATGTGCTGCCAGAAAAGGATCCGGCTCGGCTTACGCCCTAAATCGACTCGCAACTAAGGCAGCCGTGCCGAACGCATTATGGTCGCGGTGACGCCAAGCAGCGCCATCGCGTTCACGGGGTGCAGCGCCGCGAGGAGCGGGACGCTGCTGCGCAATGACGGCAAGAGCACCTGCACGATGACCAGCACTGCGAGCAACGCGGACATGGCCAGCAGCCGCCGCGGCCCGCGTCTGATCAGCGCCAGCAACAGCAAGATCAGGATCAGCAGGACCACGAGATAGCCCACTACGCGATGTGCTTCGAAGCTGCTGGCGCCGAACATGCCCATACCTGCCAGGTAGAACTGCAGCGCGAGGCCGGCCATGGTGAGCCAGGCAAGCCCTTGATGAATGCGTGCCAAAATTGTCATCGCCGTCGAGTATCAGGCGCGGCGCCGAACTCCGCTTCGGTGCGTTTGCGATTGCTGTGCAGCATCAACATCACCATCTCCAGGAGCTTTGCCGCCGTCAACCCGCGGCTGGCTGAAACAGCTCGATCGGGTTGCCGGACGGATCGTCGAGCGCGATCTGTTTGCCAGCAGGACCGGTTGTCAATGTTCACCGCTTACTGCCAGCGGTTTGTTCACGAGAATTTGCCAGCTGCGGGTCTTCACGGTCGGTCGATGTCCCATTGGTTGAGCTGCCAGGGCGTTGCTGTGGGCGGTAGCTCCTTCCGAGCATGGTGATCACGTACGCGCTGTTGAGCAGCCGATCGAGAAATCCCTCCGCCAGCACTGGCGTTGGGAACAACTCGTAGAGATCCTTGGGTTCGCGGTTGCTGGTCAGGATGAGGGAGCCGCGGCGGTAGCGCCCTTTCACGAGTTCGTACAGGTCCTCCGCCTGCGTCAGCGTGTACTCGCGCATGGCGAAGTCATCCAGGATGACCAGGTCGGGGGTGAGGTAGCGGCGTAGCCGGGTTTGCCAGTTGCCTTCGGCGCGACCGCCAGCCAGATCGGCGAGGAAGGCATTGGTCTTGGTGAACACGACGCGACGGCGTTGTCGGCAGATCTGGACGCCCAGCGCCTGAGCGATGAACGTCTTTCCGACGCCGGTCGGACCGCACAGCAGGATCGACGCGCGCTCTTCGACGAAGCGGCCACTGGCCAGCTCCCAGATGCGCGCCTTGGGGATCTCGGGGTTGTATATGAAGTCGAAGTCACGCAAATCGCACGCCTCGTCGAACCGAGCGCGATGGATGTAGCGGTCGATCGATTCGGACTCCCGCCGCATCAGCTCGTCTTCGAGAAGTAGCAGCAAGAAGTCGAGTGGGTCGAGCGGTCGAGCGCGCGCTTCTTGAACGCGGGCAGCGATGCTGTCGACCATGCCGGAGAGCTTGAGCTGGCGCAGCCACGGTTGGAGTGCCTCGATGGTCGCCATCAGTGGACCTCCAGCAGCGAGCGCGCGAACGCCGCCGGGCCGCGCAAGAAGGCGCCAATCGGTCGCAGCAGCGTCGGCAACTCATCGTCAGGCTGGAGTTGATCGGCGCCACGCTCGAGGATGCCGCGCACGGTTCGATAGCGTCCGTCGCCCGCGTCGAGGGCACGCTGGCAGGCGTGCTCGAGTCGTTCGGCGCCGAACCGGTCCACCAGACGCAGGACGCCTTGCGCCTGGCGCAGATGGTGCAGCGCGTGATCGACCAGCAACTCGCGAACGAGCTGGTGCGTCGCGGGTCCGATCGACTCAGCCTTGTACAGGCAGGCTTGTGGCGACGCGCGGAGGAACGCCTGGGCTGGCTCCGGGTAGTGTTCCATCCGCGTCGACCGACCCTGGTAACGACGCAGGTAGGTGGCGACCAACTCGGCGCCGGAGTAGATCTCGACGGTCGACCCGCCGAGTCGAACGTCCAACCGGTAGCTGACGTAGCGGTACGGCACGGAGTAGCGAGCGTGCTCCACGTGCAGGTGGCAATCGGCATGCACCTTGGCGGTAGTCCACCGCACCGGCTCCCATGGCTTCGGTGGCAGCGAGAGCAGCGCGCCTTGTTCGTGAGTGAGGAAGGCCTCGAGTGGCTTCTGATCAGTGGTACCGTGGATGCGCTGGCCGGCCACCTCGAGGCACCAGTGTGCCGCCTCCTTGCGCATGATCGCCAGGCTCGGGAACGTCCGACCGGTGAAGAACGACGCGCGTGAGTAGCCACCGGCTCGCTCGACGCGTGGCTTGGAAGAGGTCGTCAACTACACCGGGTGAGCCAGGCCTAGGCTGGGTTCAGGTCACTCATCCGTTCCACCCGATGTTCGGTCAGCAGCTGCTGTTCGTGACGCGGAAGAAGGCGTGGGGCGAGGATCGGGTCACCTCCCAGGACGCGGCTGGAGGTCTGCACTCCATGCCGACGAGTTGGACCAACCTCGGGCCAGGCGATCCGTTCGTGATCATGGCCGCGGGCAGGGCGGCGTTCCGCCCGGCTGACCTGTTGGGCGTCGTCGCGCTCATCCAGGAGGCGGATCGATGACGAGTGCGCGTGCTCGGATCGGCCAGGCGTGTCAAGCTAATTCTGCCGCTGCTGTAAGACGGATTCTGCCGCTGTTCACCGCCCGGTGGACGGGTATATGCTGCTGCAGGATGCATCGTACACTCACCGGATGCCAGCGTCATGCCGGCAGGGCAGCGGCTGGCGGTGCGCTGAGTGCGCATAATGTGCATTACATCGATCCTCTCCAGGAGGTGGCCATTGGCTCTTCAGCGCGTCGGCGTCGCCAAAGTCCAGGCGTTGCGTACTGCGGGCGCTTTGCACCCGCGCCCGTCCACCGTCGCCGATCCAGCGTTTGCCGCCCATCCGTTCTTCGATCCGCGCGACCTGGTCCAGGTCAAGTACGAGATGGTGCGCCGCGTGCAGGTCGATGGGCACGCCGTGACGCAGGCGGCCGCCAGCTTTGGTTTCTCACGGCCAGCGTTCTACGCGGCCCAATCGGCTCTGGCGCATGGCGGCCTGCCGGCCTTGCTGCCGCAGCGACCAGGTCCACGCCGCCGCCACAAGGTGCGACCCGAGATCCTGGCATTCCTGCAGCAGGCTCGCACAGACGAGCCGAGCGTTCGGACGCACGAGCTGGTCGAGCGTGCGCAGGCGCAGTTCGGTGTGCGGCTCCACCTACGCACGGTCGAGCGCGTGCTGGGTCCGCGCCCAAAACCGCACACGCCAACGCACCACTGAACGCTCCTCGTCCAACTGCCCCCGCGCCCACGCTCGAGCCGGCTACTCTGACCGCGCACTACGAAGCGTTGCGCGCTCGGGCCCTGGGCGAGACGGTTCTCGGGCCCATCGCGCACGGCTGGGCGGTGCTGGTGCGCTCGGGGCTGCCGGCCTGGCTGGCACAGGTACGCCAGGCCATCCCTGGTGCCAGTGAGGCGTCGGCGTCCTTCTATGCACCTGCTCCGATTGCTGCCGCCGCATCCACGGACGAGACGGCGGCGTTGATCGTCATCCTCGCCAGCATGCTGCTGAGCATCACGGACGGAGGCCAGAGATGACCACCACCGCGTCAGACCGGAAGGTGACGCCGCGCCACCTCGCGCGCACCGCCTACCTGTACGTTCGGCAGAGCTCGCTGCGCCAGGTGCTCGAGCACACGGAGAGCACGGCTCGCCAGTACGCGCTGCGCCAGCGGGCGACCGCGCTCGGCTGGCCGTCCGAGCAGATCGTCGTCATCGATTGCGACCAGGGGCAGTCGGGCGCCTCGGCCGCCGATCGCGCTGGCTTTCAGCAACTGGTTGCTGACGTGGGCCTCGGTCACGCTGGCATCGTCCTCGGGCTAGAGGTTTCGCGGCTGGCGCGCAGTTCGACGGATTGGCATCGCCTGCTCGAGTTGTGTGCGCTCAGCGGGACGCTGATCCTGGACGAAGACGGGCTGTACGACCCGAGCCAGTTCAACGATCGGCTCTTGTTGGGTCTCAAGGGCACGATGAGCGAGGCCGAGTTGCACGTGCTGCGCGCACGCTTGATCGGAGGCGTGTTGAACAAGGCGCGTCGAGGCGAGCTGAAGCTGCCACTGCCGGTTGGCTTGGCCTACGATCCGATCGATCGCGTCGTGCTGGATCCGGACCAGCAGGTCCAGCACGCGGTACGGCTGCTGTTCACCACGTTCCGCCGCACGGGCTCGGCCTCGGCGACGGTCCGCGAGTTCCAGGCGCACGAGCTGCTGTTTCCGCGCCACGTCAAGACCGGGCCACGCAAGGGCGAGTTGGTCTGGGGTGCGCTGCTGTTCA
>WNGF01000807.1_pt1 | contig 46210 bp, 42 predicted proteins | sample 5400641 | NCBI WGS metagenome assembly WNGF01 (sample SAMN13153371, study PRJNA577476) | soil metagenome | isolation source: 80 cm soil or saprolite under grassland replicate 2 | place: USA:California | collected 2016-06-15 | reverse complement strand
TCGAAGTTCGAGGCCGGCGCGGGCGCCGCTGACGCGCAGGCCGTCGAGCGGCTGACCGCCGATGCCCAGACGGTGTTCCTCGTGCTCCTGGCGATCGCCCGCGACGCGGCCGCAGCCGCCACGCCTCCGGACGTCGTGCGGGCCGCGGCGATTCGCGTCGACGAGGACGTGGCGGCGATTCTCGAAGGACTCACAGAGCGCGTCCGGCCGGGCGAAACGACGGCGGCAATCGACGTCAATGGATCGCTGGCCGCCTTGGAGCGGTCGATCGCCGCGCAGGTCGACGCGATCGGCGGGGATGTGACATACGCGGGCACACTCGAGCTGTACCGTGAGCTCGCGGTTGCCTTGAATCGCGCCGCCTCGAGCGAAGGACGCTCGGTGCATGCGGCGCTTTCGCCGGTGATTCCTTGAGCGCTGCGCTCCTTACGGAGAAGGATGCCGTAGACGATCCGACGCTGACCGTCCGGCGTTGCGAGCCGGACTGCCTATGAAGAGCACCAAACACTTGTGGGCAGTCGGGTACGACGACATGGGACGTGCCAGTCAGGTCCGCGACGAAATCACCCGCCTGGGGTGGGTCGACAATCGCCTCATCCTCGAGGACGTGGCCGTGGTCGTGCGGCATCCCGATGGATCATTCACGATCGACCGAGAGCGGTTCCCAACTGCCTCCAACATTCTGGGCTGTTCTGCGGTCGGCTTTCTCGCCGGCCTGGTGCTCGGCGTACCGGTGGTTGGCGCGATGATCGGAGCGGTGGTCGGAGGCGCCGGCACGGCGATGAGCTTGACGTCGGCCGGCATCGGTGACGACTTCGTCACAGAGGCGCAGAGGTTGATGAAACCGGGGACGTCCGCGCTGTTCCTGCTCGACGGCGAGGGAGACATGGACGTGATCCTGCACGCGATTCGCGGCCTAGGCGGGACGGTGTTGAAGACCAACGTGGATGTGGAGCGGGCACGGTTGATCCAGTCCACGCTGCAGGAGAACCTCCATGATCGACCTCGATAAAGCGATCCTCGAGCACCATTCGTGTCGTGTTCGCGTCCGGAGCGCGCCGAGACCGCCTCGTCGCCGCCCTGCTCCACGAGGCCAGGCAAAGGCCGCCGAATTTCCCACCGCTGCCGGAGATGTTCCAGCACTACCGACGCGAGCAGGACGCCGGACGTCCCGCCATCCTTCGCGAGCGACGGCCGAGCTTCCGCATCCCCGCCTTGGCTGGTATGCCGGGCTCGCCGTGATGGCAATCTTCGAGGTCATCGAATGGCCGCTCGTGATCGTGATGATGCTAGGCCATGAGATTGCGCACCGCGCACTCAGCGAGGCTCTGCGTGACTTCGCCGAGGGCGTGGAAGCAGGAGCGTGAGCATCGAGCAAGACGAGCGCGCCGATGGCCTCGTCCTGGACGGCCGTCGTCGAACCTACTGTCGAGACGCACGGCGGGCTCTGACGAAAATGCAATCGTGCCGAATCCGATTCCAGGGTGGGCTTCCCCGGCGCTGTCGTACGAGCGTGATGACATTTCCTCCCTCACAGCATCTCTCGCAATCTTTGGCTCGCACGGGAACCATCGAACCCGGGGCCCGCGTCTCAAGGGCGGGAGGGAATCACGATGGAACGCCGTCTCGCGATCGTCCTGGCGACGCTGCTCGGAAGCTTCTCGCTCCTCTGGATCATCAACTTCAAGGTCGTGGCGCTCGACCAGGTCCTGATGGTGCTCAAATAGCCGAGGAACATCGAGCTCCGCAACGCCGTCGGTGGCCCAGATGGCGCCGTTGACTCGTGCGCGATTACCAATCTGTCCTTCTCTCCTCCGACGGTCTGAGGAGGCAGGATTGTGCTTCGCGAGAGGATCATTGGGATTCGCCGCCGAGCAGTCCCAGGAGGCGCTTCCACATGGATGCGGGTGACGGCGGGTACCGGACGGCGCGGCGCGCCGCGCGATCGACCTACAGCCGCGAGGACAGCACTCGTGCGCGGTCAAGCGCACATCTCGCCGGACGCCGTGATGGCGGACGGCGTGGCCCTCTTCATGGAATCGTGATCATGCCGGCCGTGAACCCAGCGGGTTCCATCGGCCGCCGAGAACATCAGCTGCGCCGGCGCCACCGGTCAATTCGGGGCTCCTGGACTATCGCCGGACTCAACGAAAAGCTTCGGATCGGAGCCGCTGACCTCGTCGCGAGAGAACGGTCCTCGACCCACTCACTAGCCTGGGGGATTCCATGGACGCTGTGATGCTCTTTTCCACGTATGCGGCGTGGTCGCTCCTGATCGTTCGCCTTTTTCTCGGAGTGATCTTCTTCGCCCACGGCGCTCAGAAGGTTTTCGGCTGGTTTGGTGGCCCCGGTCTCAAGGGCACCATCGGGCACTTCCGGAGTGCGCTTCACATCCCGCCGGCTCTCGCCGTGCTGGCCGCCTTCACCGAATGCTTCGGCGGACTCGCCGTGTTCGTCGGCGTGTTGACCCGTCTCGCTGCTTTGGGACTCGTCGTCGTGATGGTCGTCGCGATCGTTACCGTCCACGCGCGCAACGGGTTCTTCCTCAACATGTCCCTTCAACCCGGAAAGGGTCATGGCATGGAGTTCAATTTGGCGCTCCTCGGTATGTCGCTCGCCGTACTGGTGGGCGGGGCCGGGTTGGTATCAATCGACGGCATGATCGTGAAGTGGCTCACCTCGTGATGTTCGCCACGCGACAGCCCCAGATGTTGCAATCGCGCTCGCACGATCAGGCGTCTCGAGGGCGTCGACGCGCTCGGCAATGCCACGCAGGAATCCCTGATCGCATTCGAGCGTAGCGTGTCTATGTCGGGCTGCCTACCGTTGTCGGAACGGGGCCCGCCCGACACGACAGAAGTTGGAGGAGCCCCCGCTCCTGAGCCACCGTCGAGATGCTTCCGATCGTCCAGCACGCGCTACGCGAACAACGAGCGGCAAGCCAGCTCCGCAGCGCTTTCATCTTCCCGAACGGCACGGGCGGGCCGCTCAACATCACTTTCGACTTGCCCCCCGCTCGATATGCCGAAAGGCCTCGGGCGGGGTTATTTTTTGCCCGGAGGCTCGCATGCCGCCTGAGCCCACTGCCAAGCGAGCCGACGTGTTCATCGACGGCCAGAACCTCTTCCATGCCGTCCGGGAATCGTTCGGCTACACCTATCCCAACTATGACGTGTTGGCCCTTGCAGACGCCGTCTGTAAGGCGCAGGGGTGGACGCTCGCCCAAGCACGCTTCTACACGGGAATCCCCGATCCGACCGACAATCCCTTCTGGCACCACTTCTGGTCGGCCAAGCTGGCGGTGATGGGGCGCCAAGGTGTCGTCGTCTTCAGCCGCTCGCTCCGGTACCGCAACAAGACGGTGACGTTGCCCGACGCGACCGAGCTCACCCTGCCGGTTGGCGAAGAAAAGGGCGTCGACATCAGGATTGCGCTCGATGTCATCCGCATGGCCACCGCGGAGACTATGATGTCGCGGTCATCCTCAGCCAGGACCAGGACTTCTCAGAAGTCGCCGACGAGATCAGGGTCATCGCCCAAGAACGGGGCCGATGGATCAGATCGCCTCGGCATATCCGCTCGGCCCCACGACCCGAAACCGTCGAGGCATCAACCGGACCGGCCGCGCGATGTACGACGGCTGCCTCGACCGTCGCGACTACCGCCCCACTCGCTAACGCGAATGGTACCGAGGGCCGGCCGGCTCGATGTTCCAGCGGCCGAAATGTCAGAAAGATGTCAGAAAATCAGAAGGGCTACGGAGTTGCCTCCGTAACCCCCTGATTAGTTGGAGCGGCCGACCGGATTCGAACCGGCGACGTCCAGCTTGGGAAGCTGGCATTCTGCCACTGAATTACGGCCGCCCGGCGGTCTCCATTCTACTACGTGGTCGCCGCGCCTCTAGCCGCCTTCCTTGAGCGACATGTCGTAGGCCTTGATCAGCTCATCGCTCCGCGCCTTCCAGTTGAGCTTGCGGCTGGCCCCGTAGAGGTCGATCTGCTGGTAGAGCGGCGCCGCCGCCTGGTCCTCGATCCAGAGCTTGTTGATCCGGTGGAACTGCTCGAGGCGCTTCTTCTCGTCCATGATCGTCTGCGCCTCGTCCACCATCCGGTCGAAGTCCACGTTGTGGTAGTTCGAGAGGAGGTTCCCCGAGCGGAAGAGCGGGACGTAGATGCCCTCGGCATCCATCGAGCCCTGACCCCAGCCGATCAGCCACACCGGTCCGGCCTTGTGCACGTACACCATGTTGTTCAGGTAGTTGACGAACTCGTACGTGCGCACGTTCGCCTTGATGCCGGCCTTGGTGAGCTGCCCGCCGATCGCCTCCAGGACTTCCTTGTCGCGCACGTAGCGTCCCTGGGGGCCGTGCACCGTCAGCTCCAGCCCGTTGGCGAAGCCGGCCTCGGTCAGGAGCTTCTTGGTCCGCGCCAGATCCTGCTTGGGCGGCTTGAGCGACGCATCGTAGCCGAAGTGCAGGCTGGGCAGCATCGTGGCCACCCGCTGCCCCTTGCCGTCGAGCACGCCCTTGATGATCTCGTCGGCGTCGATGGCGGAGGCGATCGCCTGGCGGATGCGACGGTCGGCCGTGGGGCCCTGGTAGGTGCCGACCAGCTTGTTGTCCTTGTCGTACTGGTGTGTGTAGAACATCAGCTGGATCGTGCGGATGCTGGGCGCCGTCGACAGGAAGATCTTGGGGTGGTTCGCGATGATGTTGGCCAGGTGCGGCGGGATGTTGACGGCCACGTCGATCTCGCCGTTCTGGAGCGCGGCGACGCGGACGGCGTCGTCGGGGATCGGCTTGAACACGACTGTCTTGATCTTCGCCGCGCCCCGCCAGTAGCCGGGGTTCGCCTCGAGGACGATCTCCTCGTCCTTCGACCAGCGCACGAACTTGTACGGCCCCGTGCCGATCGGGTTCTTGGAGATCTCGGCGCTTTCCTTGCCCGCGTAGGCCTTGGGCGGATACATGGCGGCCTGGGGATGGTTCATGGCCACGACGAAGATCGGCCATGGCTTGCTGGTGTGCACCCGGACGGTGTACGGGTCGACGATCTCGACGCGGTCGATGGGCCGGAAGTTCGACGACGCGCGCATCTTCGAATCCTTGGTCCGCTCGAGGCTGAACTTGACGGAGTCGGCGTTGAAATCTTCCCCGTTGTGGAACTTCACGCCCTTGCGGAGCTTGATCTCCCAGACCTGCGGCGACACCAGCTTCGGCAGCTCGACGGCGAGCGCGGGGACGATCTTGAGGTTCTGGTCACGCTCGACGAGCTTGTCGAAGATGTGCTGGCCGATGACCGACGCCGGGGTCTCCTGCTGGTTCATGATGTCGAGCGTGGTGGGATCCACGCCTTGCGCGATCACCACCCGGCTCGCGGGAGCCGCCGTCGCGGCGAGCGGCATCAGGAGGAGCAGGCACAGCGACAGCCAGGTTCGTCGAATCATCGGGGCCTCCTCGAGGCGTGGATCGGAGCCATCGCCACGGTGGACGTACTTTATGAGTCGCGGTGAGACGAGTCAAGGTACGCCAGCGCCTCGTCCCGGCTGCTGACGAGGCCGAGCTCTTGCGCCTCGCGGGCGCGCGCCAGCAACTGTCCGACCTCGGGGCCCGGGGCCAGGCCGAACCGCGCCATGACGTCGTCGCCACGGACGAGCGGCTCGCGCGGTGGGCTCGCAGACTGCTCTTCCCACCCGGCCAGGAGCTCGCGCAGCAGGCGCGCGCGCGGCCACAGGCGGAACGGCGATTCGCCCCGGACGGCTGAGGCGTCGGCGAGGACGAGGAGCAGGAGATCGCGGGTGTCGGCCCCGACGTCGCGGAAGAAGCGATAGCGGGCGCGCGGCGTCACCGCGTCCGCCGCCGCGAGGTGCATCGGACGGAGGTGATGCCGCACCAGCCGCTCGAGCACGCCCGTCGCCCGCTGGGGGAGTCGCAGCCGCTCGCCGATCGCGCGCGCGCGCGCGGCGCCGAGGATGTCGTGCTCGAAGAACCGCACCCGGCCCCCCACCCGCCGGCGTGTCTCGGGCTTGGACACGTCGTGGAGCAACGCCGCCAGCTTGAGGATGTGCCGACGCTCGATGCCGCCGCCGAGGGGCTCGGCGACGTGCGACGCCAGCTCGGCGCCGAACGGCGCCAGGGCCGCCAGCCGCGGCAGCAGGCGATCGCAGGCGGCGACCGCGCGCAGCGAGTGCTCGAGCACGTCGAAGCGATGAGGCGCCGGCTGCGGCGTCCGTCGCATCGCCTCGGTCTCCGGGAAGATCACGCGCAGGAGACCGAGCCGCTCGGCGCTCCGCAGCGCGCGGGCGGCGTCCTGCGCGCTCAGGATTGCGAGCACCTCGTCGCGCACCCGCTCGGCGGACACTCCGGCGACGGCCGGCGCCGCACGGCGGATCGCCGCCCGCGTCGCCGGGGTGAGCGTGAGCCCGAGGCTCACGGACAGTCGCACCCCGCGGAGCGCCCGCACGGGGTCGTCATCCAGCACGCCGGGGCCCGCGAGGCGGAGCCGGCGCGCGGCGAGGTCGGCGAGACCGCCGCGGGGATCGACGATCGCGGCGCGTCCCCGGCGCAGCAGCGGCCCCAGCGGAACCGCCATGGCGTCGACGGTGAAGTCGCGGCCGGCGAGGTCGGCCTCGAGCGTCGGCGCCCGGAAATCGGCGAGATCGATGCGGTGGCCGGGCGCCACCACGCGCGCCGCCCCGCGCTCGGCATCGAGCGGCACGAACGCGCTGCCGAGAGCGTCGGCCAGCCGCCGGGCGGTCGCGAGCGCGCCGTGGGCGACAGCGACGTCGAGATCGACGGCCGCCCGCCGGCCGAGCAACGCGTCCCGCACGGCGCCGCCCACCAGCACGGGCTCGGCATCGCGCGGCGTCACGCGGGCGAGCGCCCGCAGCAGCGCCACCTGCGGAGGAGTCAAGCGTCGGAGGGAGAACCGCATCAATTCATTACATGGGGGCCCCGATATGGCCCCCAAACCCCCAACGCTCGGAGCGCCCCGGGGAACCCGTGGCGCTCCTCGAAAATAGGCCTAAGAGGAAAGCAGCTCGATGCCCGCGGCGCCGATCCGGTACTCGACGATCTCGTCGCTCATCGCGCTGCCGCGGTGCTTGACCACGCAGAGCATGCGGCCGAGGCGGTTGCCGATGCGCTCGCTGCCCATCACGACGATCGTGTTGGCGGTGGCGCCGGTGTCCCCCGTGGCGACCTTGCGGGCGAGGAGATCCTCCAGACGGGTCTCCTCCGTCGTCACGAGCAGCAACGTTGTGATCCGGGTGTGATCGTACCGGTGCGCCTCGATGAAGTCGCGATGCTTCCACACGGGCAGGCAGAGCTCCATCCCCAGCGTCTCGGCGTCACGATGGACGACCGTGCGATAGACCTCGTCGAAGAGGTGGCACTGGATGGAGTCGGCGGGCGAGTCCATCGGCTCGACCCCGTCGACGACGACGCGCCGGGTGCCGGCGGCGAAGTGGAAGTACATGAAGGGCCGCACGGTGTAGAAGGCGTGATTGGCCGCGGCCTTCCAGTTCCAGTCGAACTCCCAGCCGCCGTCGGAGGTCGGCACCTGGAAATCGCGCGTGCGCCCGACCCACCGGAGCGCATTCGAGTAGAACGCCTGCATCTGATCCGCGGGCGGATAGGGCTCGGCCATCGGCGTGACCGTGTGCGTCCACGGGGTCAGCTTCCAGTCGAACAGACGGGCGGCATACTCGTCGTGCTGCTGGGAGTCGCCGCGGCCGTTCATGTCGAGGACGATGCCGCGCGCGCCGTCGGCGCGCCGGCCATGATCGCCGAACGTGAGCCCGAGGTGGGTCTTGCCGATGCCGGTGGCGCCGTAGACGACGGTGAGCGTCCCGGGCAGGAGGCCACCGCCGAGCATGTCGTCGAGCTTGCCGAGACCCGTGGAGACGCGCGCGCTCATGGCGGTGGATTCTACACTGCGCGGCCTTTGACGGTGAACTGGCGCTCGTAGAGCGCACGCAGCTCGGACAGCGTGGTCGCCTGGGTCGGCGCCTTGTCGTCGCGGATCCGCGCGACGCGCGCGAAGCGCAGCGCGAGCCCCGACGGATAGGTCGGGCTGCGCTGGATCTCGTTGTATTCGACCTCGACCACGACCTGGGGCCGGACGCGCACGGTGTAGCCGTCGTCCTCGAGGGCGAGCGCCGTCAACCGCGTCGTCATCTCGGCGAACTCGCGATCGGTCAGGCCCTTGAAGGTCTTGCCCACGTGGGCGAAGTCGTCGCCGTCACGGACCGCCAGGTGATAGTTCGAGAGCCACCCCACCCGTCGTCCGGAGCCGCGGTCGGCGGCGACGATGACGCAGTCGACCGTCTCGGCGGCCTTCACCTTGAACCAGCGTTTCCCCCGCCCCCCCGGCTCGTACGCGCTGCCCAGATCCTTGGCCATGACGCCCTCGTGGCCGGCCCCCAGGGCGCGGGCGCGAAAGGCTTCCGCCTCCGGCTCGCCGCTGACGATCGTCCGCTCGGCGAGGTAGCGGCCGCCGGTGACCGCGGTCAGCGCCTCCCAGCGCCGCTCGTACGGCTCGTCGATCAGCGGGCGACCTTCGGTCATCAGGCAATCGAAGAAGTGAATGGCGAGCGGCATCTGGCCGGTCAGGGCCTCGACCCCGTGGATGCGGCGGAAGCGGCGCATCAGCTCCTGAAACGGCAGCGGGCGCCCGGAGGGATCCAGCGCGACGACCTCGCCGTCCAGGATGAACGGCGCGTGCGTGAGGTCGCGGCGCGCGACCTGCACGACATCCGGAAGGCTCGTGGTCACGTCGGAGAGCCGACGAGTCCAGATCGCGACGCGCTCCCCGTCGCGGTGGAGCTGGATACGCGCGCCGTCGTACTTGAACTCCAGGGCCGTCCGCCCGCCGTGGGCGCGCAGGACGTCGCCGAAGCCGGGCGCGATCTCCGCCAGCATCGGCAGGAGCGGCGCGAACACCTGGGGCCGGGCCGCCGCGAGCGCGGCGGGGCCTCCCTCGCGAGCAACGGTCGCGACGCGGGAGAGATCGCCGAGAAAGAGGGCCGCGCGACGTACGGTCGCCAGGCCCGTGCCCGTCGCCTCCGCGATCGCTTCGAGGACCATGCCGTCGGAGACCCCGGTCCGCATCTCACCGGTCACGATGCGCGCGAGGACGTCGCGCTCGTCGGGCGTGGCGCGCGCGACCAGCGCGGTCAGATGCTCGTCCCTCGCGCGCCGCGACCCCGCGCCGATCGTCGCGGCGATCTCCGCGAATGCTCTCGCCACGTCCGCCAGCGTCAGCGGCGGACCGGCGGGCGCCGCCGGCGGCGACGGTAACCCCCGAACATTGAGCGCTCGGGGATCGGTGGCCGGGAAGGCGCGGCCGGTCAGGAAATCGACGGCCGGGGCGACATCGTCTGCCTCCAGCGCGCGGAGGTAATCCGCGGTGAGGCGACGCTTGTCGAGGCGTCCGGGAGTCGCGGCCAGCCTGCGGCAGAGCTCCGCGAATTCCTCGAAATGACGCACACGATCATTATGCCCCGGCGAGCAGGATCACGATCGCGGCCCACGACACGGCGCCGGCAAGTGCCAGGAGCGCGCGCGCCAGCTCTCGTCCCACCTCGATGCTCCGCACATGTTGAGCGGTTCGAAACAAAAAAAATGCCCGCGTCCTGCGATACGGAACGACTCCTTGCACCAGTGCGACATGAATCATGTTCCTCTCCTTCCGTTCCTGTTCGAGTGCCGGCTCCGCCGGCGCAACCGATCCTGGGGGAGGCATCGGAGGGGGCCGTCCAGGCCCCCTCCGAGATCAAAACCCGCGGAGGACTCCGACGACCTTGCCGAGCACTCGCACCTGGCGCTCACGGGGATCGACGATGATCGGCGGCATGGTCGGATGCTCGGGCTTGAGGACGATGCTGTCGCCGTCGCGGAGGAAGCGCTTGACCGTCGCCTCGGCCTCGTTTCCGCTGTCGAGCAGCGCCACGATGATGTCACGCGGCTGCGCGCTGTCCTGGCGCCGCACGAGCACCAGGTCCCCGTCGCAGATGTGCGCATCGATCATCGACTCCCCCCGCACGCGCAGGGCGAAGACGTCCTCACCGCCTCCCGGCAGCGCGGAGGGAGCCACCGGAAGCTCGCCTTCGCGGTTCTCTTCGGCCAGGAGTGGTAGGCCCGCGGCGATGCGGCCGAGGATGGGCACCGGCCGGTACGTCGACGCCGGCGTCCCCCCCACGATCGTCAGCGCGCGAGACGTGCGCCCGACGCTGGCGCGGCGCTGCAGCGCGCCCTTCCGCTCGAGTGCGCGGAGGTGATCGAAGGCTGCGCGTGGCGTGACGTGAAACCGCGCGCCGATCTCGCGCACCGTCGGGGGCACGCCGTGGCGCCCGGTAAAGGTGCGAATGAAGTTCAGCACCTCCTGCTGTCTCGCCGTGAGCTCGCGCATGAACACCTCCAGGAAGGCTTACGTTACTCAACGCCTGTTGAGGAAGTCAAAGAAAAAAAGAGGAGGCGATCAGGCCGGCTCCCAGGGCTCGCAGACGGGGCACTCCACGAATCCCTGATCTCGCGCGTCGGCCACGTGCTTGAGCTCCACCCGCTCGATCTCCGGAATGCGCCGGACCCACGCGCATTCCCGCCGGTGAAACAGCCGCGAGCCACGCTGGGCGCAGAACGGCTCGGCGATCTCCGTGACGACCGGTTCCGCCTTGTCGCCCGACGTCATCTCCGCCGGCGTCGCCTCGGCCTCGGAAGGAAGCGACGAGATCATGGTCGGCGACGATTCGCTCACGAGCGGAGATGGCGAGGCGATGATCGGATCGGGGTCGTTGATGTGCAGGTTGGTCTCGACGGTGGACCGGAACTCGTCGCTGGCCCGCCGGAACTCGCGCATCGCCCGGCCGAACATCCGGCCGAGCTCGGGGAGCTTCGATGGGCCGAACACCAGGAGCGCGATGACGCCGATGACGAGCATCTCCTGAAGTCCGATGTCGAACATGGGGCTAGAATATCACGCGTGGCGCGGAGGCCGGCCGGCGCCCCGGCCGCACGAGCCGATTACCGCAACGTGGAAGGTGTTTTCCGTCAGGACCTTAGAAAGCGCGCCGGAAGTCGCGGTCGATCGCGGAGTTAGCAGCGGCGACGCTGAGGCACGGCCCTTGCTCGCATGGTCCGCGCGAACATGATCGTCCTCAGGGTCGCCTTGAATCTCTTGCTGCTCTCGGTCGTCGCCGTGCGCGAGCGCCTGGCCTCGGCGATGCGCGGCGCCCGCTAGGACGCCATGACCTCCGACGACCGCGGCGCTTCCTTGGGTTCCTTTTCCTCCGGTGTCACGAGGCCGCACTGCACGATCTTGTAGAGGAGCGCCTTGTAGCTGATCTGCAGCAGCCGGGCGGCCTTGGCGCGGTTCCAGTGGACGCGATCGAGGACTTCCTTGATCGCCACGCGCTCGGCGTCGCGCGCGGCCTGGCGCGCGATATCCTTGAGGCTCACCGGCGCATCGGGATTCGCCGTCACGGCGACGGCGGCGGGGACGCCGGGGCGGGCGCCGCGACTGTTGACGTTGGCCAGGATCTCCTGATGCACGGTGCGCGCGCTGCCCAGCACCACGATTCGCTTGATGTTGTTCTCGAGCTCACGGAGGTTTCCGGGCCAGTGGTAGTCCATGAACGCGCGAATGGTCTCCTGGGGAACGTCGACGGAGCGGGAGAATTGCGCGTTGAACTTGCGCTTGAAGTGCTCGACCAGCAGGGGGATCTCCTCCCGGCGCTCCCGCAGCGGCGGGATCCGGATCTCGATCACGTTGAGCCGGTAATAGAGATCCTCGCGGAACTGATGCGCGCGCAGCGCGGCCTCGAGGTCCCGGTTGGTGGCGGCGATCAGGCGGACGTCGGTGTCGATGATCTTCTCGCCGCCCACGCGCGAGAACTCGCCGTCCTGGAGCACGTGGAGCAGCTTCGCCTGCAGGCGCAGCGGCATCTCGCCGATCTCGTCGAGGAGCAGGGTGCCGCCGTCAGCGGCTTCGAACTTGCCCGGCTTCTGCCGATACGCGCCGGTGAATGAGCCCTTCTCGTGACCGAACAGCTCCGACTCGAGCAACTCGCCCGGCAGCGCCGCGCAGTTCACCTTGAGGAACTGCTTGTTCGCTCGCGGGGAGGCTTTGTGAAGTGCGCGGGCGACGACCTCTTTGCCGACCCCGCTCTCACCGCGCAGCAACACCGTGGTGTTGGTAGCGGCGACCTTGGCGATCAGCTCCCGGATCGGCTGCATCTTGGCGCTGATGCACAGGCTCAGCCCCTCGCTCATTCGGTCCTCCGTGCTCACATTGTCGTTCATGGTGTGCAGCGTAGTGCAGGTGGAATGCCAAATGTTTCGCCAAGTCGCCTCGCAATGATTACATGTAGTTGGCCGGCTGGGGATGGGCCTCACGCTGTCCATGTTGTAGTTCTTTCAACAACATCTTGAGTAGGTTTTACAATCTACAGGAGTAAAGAAATGGAAATCTTGATCGTGGACGATGAGCCCCAAGTCGCCGAAGTGCTCGCCCGGTCGCTCGCCCGGGAAGGTCACAGCGCAAAGATCGCCAACTCGGGAGAGGAAGCGCTACGGCTCCTCGGCCACTCCGAGCCCGATGCGGTCTTCCTGGACGTCTCGATGCCCGGCATGAACGGGCTCGACGTCCTGAGTCAGGTCAAGCGCATGCGCCCCTCGCTGCCCGTCGTGGTGATCACCGGTCATGCGACCGCCGATGAGGTCGAGGAGGTCAAACGTCTCGGCGCCGTCGACGTCATCGCGAAGCCGGCGCCGCTCACGCACTATCAGCAAGCGCTGCGTCGCCTCGATACGCCGAAGACTTGAGAAAAACCGCTTTGGCGGCGACGACGGGCTGTGGTACGTATCGAGCCGTGCTCCGCGCCCGCTCCCTCACGGCTCTGGCGATCACGCTGGGTCTATTGTTGGGCGCGTCCGCCGTCTCCGCCCAGACCCCGGGCGTCATTCCCGAGATGACGTTCTTCCCCGAGGTCCCGGTCCGCGGCCCGCTCGTCTTCTTCCCGACGTTCACCATCAGCGAGGAGTTCACCGACAACGTCTTCCTGAACAATGCCGTGAAGGAGTCCGACTTCATCACGGGCTTCACCCCGGGCGTCCGGCTGACCATGGAGCGGGCGACATATCGCTGGGCGGGGGGTTACAACTTCACCGCGGAGAAATACGCCAAGCACAGCGAGCTCGACAACGTGTTCCAGCGGCAGATCTTCTTCATCAACGGCACGCAGCGGCTCGATCCGCAGCTGACCCTGACCCTGAGCGAGATCTTCATCGAGAACAACAACACCAACCTGGTCAACCAGGAAGGCTTCTCGGTGGGGCGGCGCGTATCCCGGAGCAACTCCTTGAATCCGGGCGTGGTCTGGGACTTCGCCCCCCAGACCTCGCTACGCGCCAACCTCTCGTACGTGCTTCAGCGGTTCGACGGTGAAGGCGCGGCCAGCTCCAACATCTACCGCCTGATCGGCGACGTCGTGCACAACTTCTCGCCCCGGTGGAGCGGGTCACTCGGCTACGAGGCCGCCTACATCGACGTCGAGGGCCAGCCGGGGACGACCACCCACACCCCACGCGTGGGCGTGATCTACCACTTCACCGCCACGCGCACGGCCTCCGTGACGGCCGGGCCCACACTCCTGGAGAGCCAGGGGAACTGGAGCGTCAGCCCGTTCGTGAACGCGGTCCTCAACGAAGAGTTCATGTGGGGCGCCGCCTCGGTGTCCTTCAGCCGGATCGTCGGCACCGCCGGCGGGCTCGGAGGCACGACGGAGAACACGTCCATCGGGGGCGTCGTGCAGGTCAACACGCTCGTGCGTGATCTGCGTGTGGAGTTCGCTCCCCGGTACAGCCTCGCGCAGTCGACCGGCAATCGCACGGGCGGCAACGATCTCAATGTTCACGCGTTCACGATCGGCATCCGGGCTTCCTATCAGGTCACGCCCTGGCTCGCGGCCGTCGGCGGGTACCGGTTCTTCCAGCAGCGCGCCGACACCACCTCCACGGTCGTCGCCACCGGGGTCGCCAGCGGGATCGACCAGAACCGCGTGTTCTTCGGTCTGCAGTTCGGAACCCCGATCAAGTTCGATTGATTGAGATCGGGGGGAGCGAGCGCCGCTCCCCCCGATGGCCCCCCACCGCCCTCGGCAAGCTTCGGTGCGCGCGCCAGACGGGGTCGAGGGCAATGTTGTGGCGTAGAGTCCATTAAATTGCCCCGAGCGGAGGGCATTTTTACGCAATCTGACGGCCACTTAGATTGGAGATGGTGTGCAAGCGTTTGCTCACGCTCGGTGCACCAGCGTGCTGAAATTCGTCGGCATCCCGATCGACCGGGCGCTCAACATAGGCAGATTGACGCGCACAAATGCAAAGAATGATGGCGCTCTTCGCAATCCTGCAACGTTTGGCACTGGCTTTGCCCCGATTACCGTCACGGCAAGACATTCAAACAGTCGGGGAGGTTCATGTCACTCGCGCAGCGGCTTGCATGGTTCGAAGGGTCGTCGACCCTCGGCATCGTCACCGCGACGATCGCGGTGTCGCTGCCCCCCGGCCAGGCGCCCGTGGTGCAGTGGACGGTCATCGCGCGCGTGTTCCTGGTCGCGCTCGTCTGCACCCTGACCCTCTACTTCAACGACCTCTACGAGCTGGAGACGCCTCACAACTTCACCCAGCTCTTCGGGCGACTGTGCCGGGCCCTGGGCTGGGCCGCGCTCCTCCTGGGCGGTACCTACGTCATGTTCCCGCAGACGATGATCCCCGGAAACCTGGCCTCCGACGCGCTGCTGATCGTCCTCGGCACCATCCTGCTGGTCCGCGCGACGGTGTATGGATTGGTGAAGCGGCCTCCGTTCACGGAGCGCGTCCTCGTCCTGGGAGACGGCACGCTGGCCGCCGAGCTCGGCCGTCAGATCCAGACCCGTCCGGACCTCGCACTCACCTGCCTCGGCTTCCTGGGTGAGCCCGCGGCGGCCGCGATCGGCGGGCCCCGGCTGGGGGCCTACGTCGACGTCTCCGACGTCGTGGCCCGACACCGTCCCGACCGAATCATCGTCGCCATGCCGGACCGGCGCGGACGGCTGCCCATCGTCGATCTCCTGGCCTGCCGCTTCCGCGGCATCGCGATCGAGGAGGGCACCCAGGCCTTCGAACGGTTCACCCGCCGGCTCGCCGTGGAGTCGCTGTCGCCGAGCGCCCTGATCTTCGGCGACGGATTCCGTGTCTCGCGCACCTACGTTCTGCTCAAGCGGGTCATCAGCGTGGTGATCGCGCTCGGCGCCCTGGCCCTCAGCACGCCGTTCATGGCGCTGGTGGCGCTGCTGATCAAGCTGGAGTCGCCGGGCCCCGTCTTCTTCATCCAGGAGCGGGTCGGCCTCGGTGGGCACATCTTCCGGCTCATCAAGTTCCGCACGATGCGGCAAGCGCTCCTCACCGACGACGAGATCTGGCAGCGCGACAACCACCGGCGCGTCACACGGCTCGGCGCCTTCTTGAGGAAGTACCGGCTCGACGAGGTCCCGCAGTTCATCAACATCCTGCGCGGCGACATGAGCCTCGTCGGGCCGCGCCCGGAGATGGCGAGCAACGTGACGACCTTCTCGGCAGTGATCCCCTTCTACAACCTACGCCACGAGGTCCGCCCCGGGCTCACCGGGTGGGCCCAGGTGAAGGCCGGCTACTCGATGAGCGTCGAGGAGGTCACGCAGAAGCTCTGCTACGACCTCTACTACATCAAGCACGTGTCCCTGCGCTTCGACCTCCGGATTCTGTTCGACACCGTCAAGTTCGTCCTGTGCGGCAAGCGACCGGGCTGATGGAGGCTGGGATGACCGACAAACGTTTACTGCAATCTGGCACCCGCCTCCTCAAGCCAGCGTCGCGACAGCGGGGCGATGGCCTGCGCGCCGTCTGCACATGCGCAGCAGCCGCGTGGCCATGGATCGGCACACCTCTTGCGATCTCGTGGAGATGACGATGAAATTCCCTGCTGTCGATCCCGGAGCTTCCCTACCCACGGCCGGCACCGAGATGCACGTGCTCGTCGTCGAAAGTGACGTCGACCAGCGACGCCGGGTCGTCTCGCAGCTGTCGGGTTGGGGCTACGCCCCGATGCCGGCCGCTTCCGCCGAAGAGGCGCTGGAGATGATCGGACGGACGCGCTTCGCGTTCTCCATCGTCGCCATCCGTCTGCCCGGGATGTCGGGCATCGAGTTCCTGCGCCGGGCTCACGACGTCTGCGACTCCGGGCCCGTGATCATGGTCGCCGACACCGGCCCCAGCTCGCAGATCGTCGAGGCCATTCAGGTCGGTGCCGACGATTTCATCCGGCGGCCTTACACCGCCGAAGACCTCGAGAACGCCATCAAGGGGCTGGCGGCCAAGATCCGCCCGCAGGCCCCGGCGTCCCCGGCCGCCGAAGACAACGGCGATCGCCTCGAGCGCGAGCTGAAGCTGCTGGTCAGCCCGCAGATGCGCGAGATCCAGGGCATCGTCGAGCAGGCGGCTCGCGCCGACGTCACCGTGCTCATCTGCGGCGAGACGGGCGTGGGCAAGGAGCTGATCGCCCGCTCCATCCACGTCCACTCGCCGCGCCGGCGCGCGCCCTTCGTCAAGGTGAACTGCGCCGCGGTCCCGCGTGAGCTCCTGGAGTCGGAGCTGTTCGGCCACGAGCGCGGCGCCTTCACGGGCGCGCACCAGCGCAAGCCCGGGCGCTTCGAGCTCGCCGACACCGGCACGATCTTCCTGGACGAGATCGGCGAGCTGCATCCGGCGCTGCAGGCCAAGCTGCTCCACGTGCTCCAGGACGGCGAGTTCTCCCGCGTGGGCGGCCAGCACAACCTCAACGTGGACGTCCGCGTCATCTGCGCCACCAACCGGGACCTCGCGCGCGAGGTCGCCGCGGCCCGATTCCGCGAGGACCTCTTCTACCGGCTCAACGTGATCAACATCCTGGTGCCCCCGCTGCGCGAGCGGCGGGAGGAGATCCCGGGGCTCGTGCAGTACTTCGTGCAGCGCTACTCGCGCCTGTTCAACTTCCCGGAGCCCGAGATCTCCGACAGCTCGATGATGGCGCTGCTCCAGTACAACTGGCCCGGCAACATCCGTGAGCTGGAAAACTTCATCAAGCGGATGATCGTGCTCCAGGACCTGTCGCTCCCGCATGCGCTGACGACGGTGGCCACCATTCCCGCCCCCACGCCGGACGGCGGGGAGGCCTTCGCCGCGACGAAGGGCCTGTCGCTCAAGGAGATCTCCCGGCGCGCGGTGCTGGAGGCCGAACGGCAGGTCATTCGACGTGCGCTGGAGCAGTGCCGGTGGAATCGCGTCAAGACCGCCAAGATGCTCAAGATCAGCTATCGCGCGCTGCTCTACAAGATCAAGGACATGGGACTCAAGCAGGACTCGGCCGCGAGCTGATGGCCGAGCACGAAAGGAAGACGTCATGATCCCAAAGCATTTCGCCGTCTCGCTCGCGGTCTTGTCGACCCTCGCGGTCCTCGCCCCCGGGACGGCCGGCGCCCAGAATGCGTCGCCCGGCACCTCGGGCCACAGCGGGCGTGGCGCCACGCCGCCGGCGCAGGCGACCCCCGGTCCCCAGACGCTGGCGCCGACGCCGATGACCGGCGCCACCGCGCCCATGTCGTCCGCCTACCTCATCGGGCCCGGCGACATGCTGTCGATCACGGTCTGGAAGAACGACACGCTCTCGCGCGTCGTGCCCGTCCGTCCCGACGGCAAGATCTCGATACCGCTGCTCCACGATGTCCAGGCCTCCGGCCTCACCGCGATGCAGCTGCGCGACAAGATCTCGACGGCGCTCTCCGAGTTCATGCCGAACCCCGAGGTCACGGTGTCGGTGAGCGACGTCCGGAGCCTGCGCGTGTCCATCCTCGGCGAGGTGGTCAAGCCCGGCGTGCTGGAGCTTCGCGGGGAGACGACCATCCTGGAGGCCATCGCCATGGCGGGTGGCTTCAAGGACTTCGCTTCGCCGAGCAAGATCACGGTCATCCGCAACGAAGAGAACGGCAAGACCAAGCGGATCCGCTTCAACTACAACCGCGCGGTGTCGAGCGGTGCGTCCGACGAGGAAAACCTCGTCCTGAGGTCGGGCGACGTCGTGGTCGTGCCGTAGGGACCCGAGCATGGTGACGAACACCTCCGACCCCGGACGCGGCATGGTGGCGAAGATCCTCGAGGTCGCCCACCGCCGGTGGGTGCTGTGCGCGGTGCCGTTCCTGTTCGTGCTGACGGCGGGCGCCTCGCTGGCCCTCTTCCTGCCGAGCCTGTGGACGGCGAAGGCCCGGATCATCGTCGATCGCCAGACGATTCCCGAGACGTTCGTGAAGTCGACGGTCACGCGAGACCCCGAGGCCCTCCTCCTCACGCTCAGCCAGGAGATCCTGAGCCGCGCGCGGTTGATGAAGATCATCGAGGAGCACAACCTCTATCCCGAGCTCAGGCGCATCAGGTCCCTCGACGATGTGGTGGAGCGGATGCGCCGCGACACCCGCATCGAGTTCCTGGGCGACGAGCGCGAGCGCGCCCCCAAGACCATCGCCTTCACCATCGCGTACACGACCACCAGCCCGCGCGTGGCGATGAACGTCGCCAACGAGCTCGCGGGCCTCTACGTGGCGGAGAACGTTCGCTACCGCGAGAAGCACGCGGCCAGCACGTCCGAGTTCCTGCAGGGGCAGCTGGAAGAGGTACGGACCCGTCTGCAGAGCCAGGAGCGCAAGATCGCGGACTTCAAGGAACAGCACATGGGCGAGCTGCCCGAACAGCGCGAGGCGAATCTGAGAACGCTCGATCGCCTCCAGCAGCAGCTGCAGAGCGCCCAGGAAAACCTCCGCCGGGCCAACGAGCGCCGGCAGATGCTGACCCAAGCGCTGGCCGAGGTCGATCAGTCCGGCGGCGGCGCCGTGGGCGCGGGGCTGGGGGGACCGAACCCGACCGCCGCCGAATCGGCGGCGGCCCGGCTGTCCCTGCTGAAGCAGGAGCTCACGCAGATGCAGAGCCGGTACAGCGACAAGTATCCCGACGTGATCTCGCTCCGCGAGCAGGTCCAGGCGCTGGAGGCCAAGATGGCCGCCCAGGCCGCGGCGCCCGATCCCAAGGCGGCCAAGCCGGCGGCGCCCAAGCGCGATGGCAAGGAGCACCGGCCGCTCCCGCAGAACAGCTACGTGCAGAGCCTGATGCAGCAGCTCGACCAGGCGACCGTCGACGGCAAGATCGCGACCGACGAGATCGCCAGCCTGCGCTCGCAAGTCGCCGTGTACCAGCGGCGCATCGAGAACACCCCGCGGCGTGAGCAGGAGCTGGCCCTGATCGCCCGCGACTGGGAGACCACCCGTGAGCTCTTCCGCTCGCTGCTCGGCAAGCGCGGCGAGGCGGAGATGGCGGCCGACCTCGAGCAGCGGCAGCGGGGTGAGCAGTTCCGCATCGTCGATCCCGCGAGCCTGCCGGACCGGACGGCCGGCCCCAAGCGGGGCCGCCTCGCCCTCATCGGCCTGGTCGTGGGCCTGGGGGTGAGCGCCATCATCGTGATGCTCGTCGAGCACCTGGACACGTCGTATCGCTCGGTGGAGGAGGTGCGGGCCTTCGAGGCCGTGCCGATCCTCTCCACCATTCCGAGAATCGTCACCGAACGCGACCGGGTGCGGACGCGCCGCCTGCAGCGTCTGAGCACGGCGGCCGTCGCCGTGGGCCTGCTGGCCGTCGTGACCTCCTCGTTCGCGTTCGCCCACAACAACCATGGGTTCGTGGCCATGCTCTCCTTCGAGCCGCCACCGGCCTGGAAATTCCAGAAATAGGGTTATGTACCTCAACTTTTACGGCCTGCGCGAGATCCCGTTCAGCCCGACGCCGGACCCGAAGTTTCTCTTTCAGTCGGCGCGTCATCGCGAAGCGCTCGCCCAGCTCATGTATGGCGTGAGCGAGCGCAAGGGGTTCATCGTCCTCACGGGACAGATCGGAACGGGCAAGACGACGCTGCTGCGCACACTCATGGAGCGGATGGGCTCCGCCATCAACGTCGCCTACATCCACAACTCCACCCTCAGCGGCGAGGGCCTCCTCGAATACGCCCTGCAGGACTGGGGCGTGAAATCGCTGGCCACCACGCACGCCCAGCGACTGGGCGAGCTGAGCGAGTTCCTCATCGATCAGCACCGCCAGGGATCGAATCCCGTCCTCGTCGTCGACGAGGCCCAGAACCTGACGATGGAGGCGCTCGAGAGCGTGCGGCTCCTGTCGAACTTCGAAACGTCCCGGCAGAAGCTGATGCAGATCCTGCTGGTGGGCCAGCCCGAGCTGCGCGACACCCTGAACCTGCCCGAGCTGCGTCAGCTCAAGCAGCGGATCGCGCTGCGCTGCCATATCGGTCCCCTGTCGCCCGAGGAGACCCGGCTCTACGTCCGGCACCGCCTGAGCGTGGCGGGGGCGACCGACGTCGGCATCTTCAGCGACGCCGCCGTCCAGAAGATCACCGAGTACAGCCACGGCTTCCCGCGCGTCGTCAACATGGTCTGCGATCACTGCCTGTTGAGCGGGTATGCCGACAGCAAGCGCCGCATCGACGCCCGGACCGTGGACGAGGCGATCGAATACCTGGAAGACGGCGAGCGGCCGTCGTGGAAACGCGCGCGACGTCAGCGTCTCGTGCCCAGCCCTACGGCCGTATGGGCGGCCCGCGGCAGCGTCGCCGTGCTCGTCGCCGTCATCATCGCCATACTCGTCTTCGCCGCCAACGCCATGGGTTGGCTGCACTGACCCGCGGAAGGAGTGCCCGTGAGCAAGTTTTTGAAGGCCATCGAACGCGCCGAGCACGAACGCGCCGGTGAGGCCGCCGCCAGCGCCGCTGTCGACGGGCACCCGGTGGGTGCGCCGGGCCGCCCGACGGCGGGCAGTCACACCACCAACCACGCGCCGCCGGCCGCGCCTGACGGGATCGTCGCCCTCCTGCAGGCCGGCGATCGGCCGACCGCCTACGGCGCGGCGCTCACGCGACGCGCGGAGGAGAGTCACGAGGGCGCGTTCTCGGCGCTCCTCGAGCCGGTGCCGGTGGTCACGCCGGGACGGATCGACGACCATCTCGTGAGCTTGCTCGAGCCGACGAGCTTCGCGGCCGAGCAATACCGCAGCGCGCGCCTGACGATCGAGAACTTCCGGCGCGAGCGAGGCACCCGGCTCGTCGGCGTCTCCAGCCCGGCGCGCGGCGACGGCAAGACGACGACCGCGATCAACCTCGCCGGCGCGCTGGCCCAGGGCCAAGACGTCCGCGTGGTGCTGGTCGAGGCCGATCTCCGCCGGCCGTCGATGGCGGAAATGCTGGGCCTGTACGGCGGCGGTGGGCTGACGAGTTATCTGCTCGATCCCTCCCTCGAGGTCGAGCAAGTGGTCCAGCGGTCCGCGGGGCTCGGCTTCCCCATCATCGTCGCCGGGGCCGTCGCGGCGATGCCGTACGAGCTCCTGAAGTCTCCGCGGCTCACCGCCATGTTCGCGACCCTGCTGGCGGGCTTCGACTTCGTCGTCGTCGACACCCCGCCCGCCCTGGCCTTCCCCGACGTCGGGATACTCCGCGACGTCGTCGACGGGTTCGTGCTCGTCGTGCGCGCGAATCGCACGCCCCGCGAGCAGGTCCGGCAGAGCATCGGCAAGATCGGCGGCGACCGCGTGCTCGGCATGATCTTCAACGCCGACGATCGGATGAGCGCGACGTCACCCTACTCCCTCGATCAGCCACGCCGCGGCTTTCGGGACTATCTGAGACACCCGCTCGGAGGAGATCGTGCCGCGTGACGACGATCCGCAGATCACGAACGTCCTCACCGTCGACGTCGAGGAGTACTACCACGGGGTGGAGTTCGCGCACGCGCTGGGTCGCGACGGTCTGAGACGGCTGCCGAGCCGCGTCGTCGACGAGACCGAGCGGCTCCTCGACGTGCTCGCCGAGCACCGGGCGTACGGCACGTTCTTCACGCTGGGCCTCGTGGCCCGCCGCTATCCTCGGCTCACCCGCGCCATCGTTGCGCGGGGCCACGAGCTGGCCTCGCACGGCTGGGACCACAGCCCGATCGATCAGCTGGGGCCGACGCGCTTCCGCGCCGATATCCGATCAGCCAAGCTCGCCCTCGAGCAGGCGAGCGGACACGCGGTGTCGGGATACCGCGCACCGAATTACTCGATCCGGCCGGACACCTCCTGGGCCTTCGCGATCCTCGCCGAGGAAGGCTACCTCTACGACTCGAGCGTCTATCCGATCGCCCACGACCGTTACGGGTTCCCCGCGGCACCGCGCTACCCGCACACGATCCCGGCGGCCGACGGTGACGGACTCTGGGAAGTGCCCGTGGGAACGGCGCGGCTCGGCGGCACCAATCTGCCCGTCGGTGGCGGATACTTCCGGCTCGTTCCCGAGGCCGTGCTGCGCTGGGCGATCGCGAGCGTGAACCGCCGCGAGTGTCAGCCCGTGGTCCTGTACATCCATCCCTGGGAGTTCGACGTGGACCAGCCACGCCCGACCATGGCGTGGTCGCACCGGTTCCGGCACTACGTGGGAATCGGCGGCGCAGAGCGGAAGCTGCGCGCGCTGCTCCGACAATTCCACTTCACGTCCATCGAGGCCGCGTTCGAGCAGGTTCGGACCCCGGGTCTCGCCGCCGGGCTCCAGCGCGCGGCGTCCTGAGGCCGCCCATGGCCCTCGGCCGACCCTACCTCGTCGGTATCGCCGGCGGCAGCGGCAGCGGGAAGACGGCGCTCGCGGCCGCCGTCGCGGACGCGCTCCACCCCCTGGGGGGCAGCCGCCTGTCGCTCGACGCCTACTACCGGGACCGCAGCGGCGTGGCGCCCGTCGAGCGCGATGGGCTGAACTTCGACGTCCCCGACGCGCTCGATCTCGACCTCTTCGTCCACGATCTGCAGGCGCTGCGCCGAGGCCGGCCCGTGCGGCCGCCGCGTTACTGCTTCGTCACCCACCGGCGGCTCGGCCGCGCCGAGATCGTGGCGCCGGCGGACGTCGTGCTCGTCGAGGGCATCCTCCTGCTCCACGAGCCCCGCGCGCGCGCGCTCCTCGATCTGCGCCTGTACCTGGAGGCCCCGACCAAGCTCCGCCTCGCGCGGCGGATCGCGCGCGACACCCGTGAGCGCGGCCGCACCGCCGAGTCGGTGACGGCCCAGTGCCGAACGTGCACCCTTCCCGCTCACCAGGAGTACGTCGAGCCGAGCAAGGCATGGGCAGATGTCGTGCTCGTCAACGCCGGCCGACTCGAGCCCGTGGCCGAAGTCGCGGCGGCGCTGATCCGCGCCCATCGCGAGCGACGGCTCGGCGTCCCGCAACGAGCACAAAGCGCGTGACGCCCGTCTTCCCGCTCTGCTGCGAGCCCCGACACGAGACGGCCCTGCGCGGCCTCATCGACGCCTGCGTCGATTTCGTGCGGGCGCGGCTGTCGCCGCCGACGCTGGTCGGGGTGGTGCTCACGGGCAGCTTCGCGCGGGGCGAGGGTTCGGTGCTCTCGCTGCCGGGCCGCCTCAAGGTCCTCGGCGACATCGAGTTCTTCGTGGTGCTGGCCACCGGCGGCGACTACCAGCGACTACGCGCGACGATGGCGGGCTGGGGACCGACCGCATCGGCGGCCCTCGGCGGCGACCGTATCGACGTCGACATCGAGTTCGGCCCCGTCGATGTCGGCTACTTCCGGCGCGCGCGCCCCTCCATCTTCGTCTATGACCTGCGCCATCACGGCAAGGTCCTCTGGGGACCGCCGGATCTGCTCGAGGCGATTCCGCCCTACGACGTCGGCGACGTACCGCCCGAGGATGGGCTGCGCCTGCTCTTCAATCGCACCATCGAGCAGCTCGAGACCTACGATCGGATCGCCGACGTCGACCCGGCGGCGCTGGTCGGCGTCGCCTACCGGCGACTCAAGATCGTGCTCGACCTGGCGGGCTCGGCGCTGGCCTTCAGTGGCAATCACTGCGCCTCGTACAACCGGCGCCCCGCCGCGCTCGCCCGCCTGGTCACCGAGACACCGTCACTGGCGCGGCGCCTGCCCGGGGGGCTCGAGCGCGAGGTCGCCCACGCCGCCCGCGTGAAGCTCGCCCCCGACGAGCACGACTTCGCCCGGCTCGCGGGCGAGACGGCGGACGCGCAGCGGGCGGCATTGCGGGCGCAGATCGTCGCCGACATTCCCGCGATGATGGGACTGTTGTCCTGGGAGCTCGAGCAGCTCCTGGAGAGCCCCGGCGATCTCCGCCACCTGCTCGGGCTCTACGTGCGCACCCCATCACTCGCGCGACGGGCGTGGGACTGGGCGAAGCTCCTCCTCAATCCGCTGCGCGCGCCATTTCCCCTCGCTGCGCTGCTCTCGCCGCGCCTGGTCTGGCGATCGACGCCGCGCGCCTTGCTCTACGCGGCCGGCGCCCTCGCGTACGCCGATCTCGGGGCCCGGCGCCCGGATCCCGACGCGATCGCGCGCTTCCTGCCGCTCGCCCGTCGCGCGCGGCCTCTGGACCCTCAAGCTCAACGTCGCGCCATCGTCGAGCTCTGGCGCTGGTGCGTGCGGAACTCGTGAGGACGACGATGAAAGGCCCATTGTCCATCTACGTGCTCGTCGATGCCCTCGGCTGGGAGATCATCCGCGACCAGCCGTTCCTCGACGACGTGCTCGAGGAGCGGCGGTGGCTGCAGACGATCCTCGGTTACAGCTCGGGCGCGATCCCCACGCTGCTCTCGGGACGCTGGCCGAGCCAGCACGGCCACTGGAACCTCTTCTACCTGTCCCCCGCGAGCTCGCCGTTCCGGTGGACGCGACCGCTCAAGACGCTGCCTCGCCCGCTCGTCGAGAACCGCCTCGCGCGGCGGGCGGTCAAGCACGTGTCCCGGCGCCTGTCGGGCTACACCGGGTACTTCTCCACCTACGACTACCCCATTGCCCATCTCGATCAGTTCGATCTCACGGAGAAGCGCGACATCTATCAGCCGGGCGGCCTCGATTGCCCGTCGATCTTCGATCGCTTCCAGGCGCTCGGGATTCCGTACGAGTGCTACAACTACCATCGTCACACCGATCCCGAGATCCTGGCCCTGGCCGCCCGCCGGGCCGTCGAGTCCGAGGCGCGCGTGCTGTTCCTGTATCTCTCCGACCTCGACCGCTACCTGCACACCTTCATCGACGACGCCGAGGGCGTGCGCGAGCGCCTGCGCTGGTACGAGACGGGGCTCCGCCGGGTCTTCGAGGCGGCGCGGCAGACGCGCGAGACGCGCATGCTGATCTTCTCCGATCATGGCATGACGCCCATCCGCTGGACCTACGATCTGCGGCGGGACGTGGCTCCCCTCGGACTGTCCGAGCCCGGCGACTATCTGGCCGCCTACGACTCGACCATGGCCCGCTTCTGGGTCTGGAACGATCGGGCCCGAGAGCGTCTCACGGAGCTGCTCAGTGACCATCCCTGCGGCCAGCTCCTCGATCCCGCGGAGCTCGGGCGTCTCGGCGTCTGGTTCGACGACGGGCGCTACTACCACCTGCTCTTCCTCATGAAGCCGGGCGTTCTCCTCAATCCGAGCGACATGGGCAACTATCGCTTCGCGGGCATGCACGGCTACCATCCGAGCGAGCCGACGGCCGACGCCGTGCTGCTCTCCACCGTCGCTCTCGACAAGGACGTCGATCACATCACCGGCATCCATGATCTGCTGCTGACAGAGCTCGGCATGGCGCCGGCGCGGGACGAGAGCGCGTGAGACGCATCGGCGTCATGTTCGTGCTGACGTCCGCGGTCCGCGGCGGCGTGGAGGAGGTCGTGCTGGGCCTCCTCCAGCGCCTCGACCCCTCGGAGTTTCGCCTCTCGCTGGCCGCGCCGTCCGCGTTGCTCGGCGCCCTCGGTCCCGATCTCGCCGGCATCGGCCTCGACACGCTGGCGGTGGAAGTCGAGAGCCTCCTGCGCTTCCGACAGGTGAACCGGCTCCTCGCGTTCATGCGCCGGGTTCGCCCGGACGTCGTCAACCCCCATCTCTTCCGATCGACCGCGGTCGCCGCACCCGTCGCGCGCGCCACGGGGATCCGCGGCGTCGTGGAGACCTACCACGGGCGGGAGGCCTGGCGGCAGGGGCGTCTGCGCGGTGGCTTCGCCGCCGACCGCCTCGTCGCGCGGCTCGTCACCCGCGTCATCGCCGTCTCGCGGGGTGCCGCCGACTTCCTCGTGCGCGGCAAGGGCTACCCGGCGGACAAGATCGTGGTGGTCCCGAACGGACGCGATCTCACCCGCTTCGTGCCCGGAAGCCACCGGGACACCGTGCGGAAAGAGCTCGGGATCGATCGCGGCGCGCCCGTCGTGGGTGTCGTCGGGCGCCTGGAGACCCAGAAGGGGCATGTCTTCCTGATCGACGCCTGGCCCGACGTGATGCGCGTGCACCCGGACGCCCGCTTGCTCCTGGTCGGCGAGGGCAGCCTGCGCGAGCCGCTGGCCGCCCAGGCCCGCCGGCGCGGCGTCGCGGATTCCGTGATGTTCACGGGGTTCCGCGCCGACGTGCCGCGAATGCTCGATGCGATCGACGTCCTCGCGCTTCCCTCGCTCCACGAGGGCATGCCGCTGACGGTGATCGAGGCCGCGGCGGCCGGCCGCCCGGTGGTCGCGACCGCCGTCGACGGCACGCCCGAGGTCGTGCGCGAGGGACAGACCGGGCATCTCGTGCCGGCCGCCGACCCGCCGGCGCTCGCGCGGGCGTTGCGGGCACTTCTCGGAGATCCTGCCGAAGCCTCGCGCATGGGCCGCGAGGCGTGCCGGTGGGCCCACGAGCGATTCGACATCGACGTGCACGTCGAGGCCACGGCCCGTGTCTATCGTGAGGTCGCCGGGGCATGACCGAATCCATCGTCGCGGCCGTCTTCTGGCTCGCCGCCGGGCTCGCGGCCTATCCGTGGATCCTGTACCCGCTCGTGCTCGCGGTCCTCGCCGCGCGACGCCGCCGCGCAGTCCCTTCGGTCGCGTCGTGGCCGTTCCTGTCGGTGATCGTCGCCGCCTACAACGAGGCCGCGTGCATCCGGGCCAAGCTCGCCAGCGCGCTCGGCCCCGGCTACCCGGGCGATCGGATCGAGGTGATCGTCGTTTCCGACGGCTCGACGGACGACACCGATCACCTCGTCGCCACCTACCCCGATCCGCGCGTGACGCTCGTCCGCCAGGAGCCACGCGCCGGGAAATCGGCAGCGCTGAACCGCGCGGTCGGCTGCGCGCGCGGTGACATCCTCGTCTTCACCGACGCCAATGCGCTGTTCGCCGAGGAGGCGCTCCGGCGCCTGGCGGCGCCCTTCGCCGACGCGCGGGTCGGGCTCGTGAGCGGCCAGGGCCTCTACGCGGCCCCCGGCGCGCGGGATGCCCAGGCGGTCGGCAACGGCTATGTGCGCTTCGAGGCCTTCCTGCGCTCGCGCGAGACCGCCCTCGACGTGCTGGGAGGCGCCGACGGCGCGATCTACGCCCTGCGCCGGACGATCTACCGCGACCTGGGCCCCGCCGAGGTCAACGATCTCGCGCACGCGATCCAGGCGGCGCTCGACGGCTACGCCGCGCGCTTCGATCCGGACGCCTACACGATCGAGCCGCCCTCGGCCCACGCCGGGCAGGAATTTCGCCGGCACGTGCGCATCGTGGCCCAGAACGCCCAGCTCCTCGCGGACTGGCTGCCCCGGGTCGTGGCCGCGAGCCGCCGGCACCTGGCGTGGGTCCTCGTCTCGCACCGCATCCTGCGCTGGACGACGGCGCCGATGCTGGGCGTGGCCCTCGCCTGCAACATTGCGCTGCTCGGCACGCACCCGCTCTATACCTTGACGCTCGCCGCCCAGGGCGCGTTCTACGCGCTGGCCATGATCGGCCTCGCGGCCGAGGGCGCCGGGCTCCGGCTCGGGCGCGCGGCCCTGCCGTATTACTTCTGCGTCGTGAGCGCGGCCGGCATCGGGGGGCTCGCGCGATATCTCCGCGGCGGCGCGCAAGCGGTATGGGCGCCGACAGGACAGGCCGCCCGCGGGCAGCGCGTCTCCGAGCGCGCGGCGTGACGCTGCCGACCGTCCGCGACGCGCTCGTCCGCAACACCTTCTGGTACGGCCTGGTCACCCTCGTCGGCTTGCTCTCGGGGCTTGCCATGTCCGTCGTCCTGGCGCGCGGTCTCGGCCCGGCGCTCATGGGCGATTTTTCCTTCCTCACCTGGATGTCGCGGACGCTCGAGTCGGCGGCCATGCTCGGGTTCGGGGTGGCCCTCGTGCGGTACTCGGCGGACGCCCTGGCGCGCGGGGAGCCGGCCGTCGCGCGGGGGCTCATCGGCCTGCTGTTCCGCTGGCAGCTCGTGTCGGTGGCGGTCGTCGTGATCGGCACCGTGGGGCTGACGCTCGCCGTCGCGGCGTCGGATCTGCGCTGGCCCATGATCGTCGTCGCCGTCACCGTCATTCCGGTGGCCACCGAGAGCTTCTTCATGCGCGCGACCTACGGGGCCCAGCGCTACGACCTCACCGCCCAGGTCAGCACCATCAAGATGACGCTGCTGCTGACGGCCTCGGTGGTCGCCGTCCTGATGGGGGCGGGCCTGTTCGGCGTGCTCCTCGCCCAGGGCCTCTGCACGGCGGTCTCGTGCGCGCTGCAGACCCGCGGCGCGCTGTCCCTCTATCCACCGCACGCCGCGCCGGTCCCGCCGGCGATGCGGGAGGAGGTGCGCCGCTTCGTCGTCTCGTTCTCGCTCGTGGGCGTGCTCGAGACCTTCGTGTGGGACCGCTCGGAGATCTTGTTCCTCAAGCTCTGGCTGCCCTCGTCGGAGATCGCGTTCTACAGTCTCGCCTTCGGTCTGGCGAGCAAGGCCATGATCCTCCCCGCCATCTTCGTGGGCGCGCTGCTGCCGGCCCTGGCGTCGCTGCACGGCGCGGGGGACGATCGGGAGTTCGCCCGTGTCTACCGGACGTCGCTGCGCTCGGTGGCGCTCGTGGGGGCGCCGATCGCGGCGGTGAGCGCGGGCGTGGCGCCCGCGCTCGTCGGCTTGCTCTACGGCGAATCGTACGGCCCCGTCGTGCTGCTGTTCCGGATCCTCGTGGGGGTGAGCCTCCTCGGCGTGCTGCGGGACGTGGCGTGGGCGGCGCTGCGCGCCACCGCCAGCCGGCGCTCGGCGCTCACGGCGGCGGCCGTCACGGCCCTCGTGGACCTGGCGCTCGCCGCGCTCCTCGTCCGGCCGTACGGGACGGCGGGCGCGGTGATCGCGAACACGGTGGCCCAGGTCACGCTGGCGGTGTGGGCCTTCGTCGCGATCCAGGGGTTGAAGCGCCCCGGCTTTCCGGTGGGCGACATCGCGCGCATCGGAATGGCCGCCGTGTTCGCGCTGCTGGCGGCTTCCACGACGGGAACGGGGCACGGCGTCGTGTCCCTGCTCGTTGGCACGACCGCCGGGTTGCTGACCTACGCCATCGCCTGCGTGCTGCTCGGCGCCGTGAAGGCTCGCGACTGGACCCTGCTGGTCACCTCGGGCCGCCGCTTCATTTCCTCACGCGCCGGCGCGTAAGACGCTCGAGCTCGTCAATACGCCGGGTCAGGGGATCGGGAGGGCGTCGCCCGGGCGGGAGCGGCTACGGGCTCTTCGGCCGAAGCCTCGGCGTGCAGCTGGGCCTGCCGTCCGACCACGATCGACAGGAACATGACCACCCAGAAGAGCTTCTCGAACTGGGCGCTGATGAAGAAGCCGGCGACGCCGAAGCCGATGAGGCCGCTACGCAACGCCTCGGCCCAGGCGGCGAGCTCACGCGCGTCCGCTCCCCCCTGGAGCCGCGCGGCACGGCCGAGCACCACGATCGCGCTCAGGAACATCAAGAGGAAGACCAGCAACACCGGCAAGCCGCCCTCGGACGCGAGCTCGAGATACGTGTTGTGGGCGATGTAGGGAATCTTGAGTCCCGAGTAGCGGCGGCTGTAGTCCTTGAAGCGCTGTGGACCCACTCCGAACAACGGCGCATCGTGCATCATCTTGAGACCGCCCCAGAAGAGCGCCGTGTGCGCCTGGTTCGATTCCTCGAGACCCGGCGGTCGGGGCGCGTCGGGATCGAGCGTGGCCCCCGCGCGCCGGCCGAGGTCCGTGGGGAGCACGGCCAGGATCAGCAGGACGAACACGGCGAGCGCGGCGCGAAATCCCCGACGCCGGTAGACGTAGACGAGGGTGGCGATCAGCAGGCCGAGGAATCCGCCGCGCGAGGAGGTCATGAACAGGCCCATCACGAGGAGCCCACTGGCGGCGAGCCACCAGAGCCGCTTCCACAGGGTGTCCTGATAGCTGGAGATCGCGAGGGGGATTGGAATGAGCAGCAACAGGTTCGACGCGAGGTAGTTCGGCTCGTAGAGCCCGACCCCCACCGGCCCCGCGTACCGCATCGTCTGACGTATCGCATACGGAAGGACGATCACCATGGTCAGCCCGAGGGCATACATGATGCGGCGGAGATCCTGATGGGTACGGACGCTGATGAGGACGATGGGCATGAAGAACGCGAACACCGTGTACTTGACGATGGCCGTGAACGCGCTCTCGTTGAGGGACGCGGAGATCACGATCCCGATGAGGAAGCCCACGAAGAGCCTGGCCTGCGGCGACTCGAAGATGGGACCGCTCTCGCGCGCGAGGACCTTGAGGAGGGCCCACGCGAACCCGACCATCCCGAGGAGCTTGATGACGGTGAAGTCCGGAATGACCCCGAGAAAGCTGGGACTCAGGTACAGATAGGGGCTCATCTCGAAGGGCATGATCATGACCATCAGGAGGAGTAGCCAGAGCATGCCCATTCACCTCGCAAGACTCGTACCGGATCCGGCGGGGCGCGCGTTCCCGGACGACCGAGCGACCGGGGCCGTATCGGGTAGATCGATGCCCGATGTCGGCACCTCGTTGCATCCGGGTCTCCCGTTCGTCGTTCCTTCGGGCGGGTCTCGGTCTGGTACGGAACGTGCTCCGGTGGTCGGTATGGGTGACTTCAGCTCTCGTATACGCGCCGTCGCAGCCATCTGGCCCCGGCCGATCGTCCTCGTCCTGCTGTCGCTGGTCCTCTCGGGATGCACCTCCGCCGCGGGCTCCGCGTCCGCCGCGAGCGAGACACGACGCATCGCCATCAGCCCCGAGGGACGGCTCCTCGTTCATGGCGCGCCGCGCTTCGTGCTGGGAGTCTACGACTCGGGTCTCGGCTACACCACGGATCGCGCGGCGTGGGAGCAGACGCTGTTCGCCCGCGGGGGCGCCCGTCAGCTCGACAGCCTGCCGATCAACATGTACCTCAACTATCACTTCGGCAACGCGACGGCGCCGGCCGTCCATGCCCTCATGGACGTCCTCTGGAAGCGACGGATCATGTATCTGCAGACCGGCAACTGCTTCGAGAAGGGCAGTTGGACGCGCTACGGGCCCCGGTCGTTCGGGATCATGGACGACGGATATGTCCGCCAGTTCGCCCGCCATCCCGGAGCGGCCGGCTATTACATCATGGACGAGTGCGATGACTCGCTCGTCGCGGAGACCGAGCAGCACCATCGCCAGCTGAAGGCGCTCGACCCGGCGGGCATCACCTTCGCCGTCGCCATCGCCGCCGCCTACCGCGACCCGGCGCGGTGGGTGAACACCGCCGACGTGCTCGCGATCGACCCGTATCCCATGTACGGCAAGGAGCCGGCCGTCGGCTACACGCACTTCATGGTGGCCGACTCGGTGGCCAAGCTGCGGGCGAGCGTTCCACCGCAACGGCCGATCTGGGCGGTGCTCCAGTTCTTCCAGTTCACGACCGACTCCCGACAGCCGACGTACGAGGAGATCCGCAGCCACGCGATCATGTCGATCGTCGAAGGCGCACAGGGACTGCTGTGGTGGGAGCTCGGCCCGAACGGGCTCCGCCAGGCCGACGGCGCGACGGTCACGCGCCAGATGGCGGCGCTTCGTGAGGTCGTCACGGAGCTGGCCCGGCTCGAGCCCGCGCTGGTCGCGCCGGCGGCCTCCGAGGCGCTCGTCGGCAACTCCACGCTGGCCCGGGATGCGCTGGCCGCGCGGAAAGCCCAGCTCGAGCACAATATCGCCGTCGAATGGCTCTACTCGCGCAAGGTCGCCTACCGAGCCGAGCTGGCGGCGCTGAACGCCGGCTCCACGAGCACTTCACCGATGCTGAAGAATGCCGCCACGATCCGGACGCTGACCAAGGTCGTCGACGGCACCGGCTACGTCTTCGCGTACAACTACACGAACCGGCCCACGCCCGTGAAGTTCACGTGGCGCCAGCCGCTGACGCGCGTCGTCGAGTCGCGCGACAATCGCGCGCCGACCGTCTCCGGCGCCTCGTGGGAGGACACGTTCGGCCCCTACGAGGCCCGCGTCTACATCGTCAACGGCGGCGCCGCCGCCGCCCGCGCCAAATAGTTCGGAGGGGCGCTTCGCCCCCCTCCGACGGTCGTCGCGCGCTTGGCAGCGCGCTCCTCCCTGCCTCCCCCCAACGACAGGATTGCGCTGGCAAAGCCAGCGCGCTCGAACCGCAGATCAAAACGAGGCATTACTCGATGATTTGGTCGGCGCGGAGGAGGAGGGACGGCAGGGAGATCGACGGGGAGGCCCTATTGGAGACGGCGATTATCATCGCCCTGGCCGCTGCTCTGCTGGCCGTTCCGGACTCGGTCGCAACGATCTTCGAGCAGTTGAGAACACGCTGTGTCCAGCTGGCGACGGACCTGGAATTGGCGGGTGAGCGAGGTCGAGTTTCGGCCCGATGCGGCGCAACGTGAGCGCCTGTCGGAGGGGTGTGGCTGCCGCGCCGAGCCGCTACCGCTGGATCGGGGAGACTGCGAAGTGCACACCGTCGCCGAGGACGGGAAAGGTCAGGTCCACCATGGCGGGGCCCGATGGAGCGTCGAGCATCTCGTAGACGTCGACGTCGGTGACGTCTGCGGTGCGGACGGGGAACGAGCGGACGGGGCGGAAGCCGGGTCCCCGCACGACGGCGCGCAGGGTGCGGACCGCAGGAAAGTCCATCTCGGGATTGCTGATCTGCCGCTCGATGACGAGGTAACGACAGCCGCACGCCGCCAGCGCCGAGCGGACCTCGGCGACGCCGTGGACATGCTCGACGAGCCCGAAGCGCGGGGAGATCTTCGTGCTGTAGACCAGCTTGCTGCCGACCGTGACCGCGCGGCGCCAGCCAGGATCGTCGCGCCGCAGGTAGAACGTGAAGATGCCGCTGTAGAAGCCGTCGTAGAAGACGCGGCCCGCCGGAGCGGCCTGGTCGACCCACTCGACGATCTCGCGGAAGCCTTCCACGCGCCGCACGGGCACGGCGGCCGCGAGCCCCACGTGCAGCACGAGCATCGCCAGCAGGGCGGCGGGGATGAGGCGCGAGGTGGGCCGGTGCGCGACGGCAGCGAGGAGACGCAGGCCTTCGCGGATTCCCACCGCGCCCAGGACGACGAGAGGGGGGACGAGAAGGAGCACGTACCGCGCCTCCTTGATCGTGATGATCGAGAACCAGGCATAGCAGACGGCGAACCAGAGCAGCAGCAGGCGCACCTCGCGCCGGGGGGTGCCGCGCCCGAGCCACAGACCGACGGCCAGCAACGCGGCCAGCAGCAACGGCGCGGTCACGAGCCGAAAGAAGTGCTCGGGGTAGTAGGTCCATCCGGCGAGCTTCCAGGCCGGGTACTCTCCCGCGTAAAGAGCGACGGCCCGGTGAGTGGGAGCCCACCGGAACCCGATGAATGTCCAGGCCGCAACCGGGACCGCCGCGACCACTCCCACGAAGAGCGTGCGCGGGGCGATCAGGCAGCGTCCGCGGCGCTCGGCCAGGGCCCAGGCCAGCATCACGAGGGCGATCACCGCCACGGCGAGGTACGTCAGTACCGCCGCCGCCGCCAGCCCGGCCGCGACTTCGAGGTGCCGGGAGCGCGGCGCGTCCAGCCACCGCCGCCAGTGATAGAGCGCGGCTACCGCGAGGACCATCGACGGCACGTTCAGCATCACCGCGTGGCCCCACTCGATGATCCCCGGCTGCAGCGGCAGGAGCAGCGCCGCCCATCCCGCCGACCGCCCGACCCACCGTCGCAGCCAGGCGAGGAGATAGAGCGTTCCGACGAGGACGAACAGGAGCACGAGACCCTTGGCCACGAACGGCGAGACCCCGAAGATCCGGTACGCGGCGCCCTCGAGCAGATAGAAGAGCGGCGGCCACGACGTGGGATTGATGACGGGGTAACGCGCGTAGTACGCGAGCGCGAAGCCCAGCGGGTCCGTGGGAAACCGATCGACGAAATCCCACCAGAACAGACCGTTGGCCGCGTGTCGCGAGGCGTCGCCTTGATACCAGAGCCCATCGTTGTTCCAGTGCAGCGCGAGGACGAACACCCAGACGGCGAGGACGGCGAGGACCTGCCAGGCCAGTGCGCCGCGCCGGCCGACACGGCGCCCGGCGGCCACGGGCACCTGGACCGACCTCACGGCGTCAGCCGCAGATGCAGCCAACCGCCCGCGACGGGTACCGTGGGCGCGAACACGCGATACAGGAACGGAACGTCGACGAAGAGAAACAGCGCCATGATCACCGTGCAGCCGACGACGGCCGCCATCAGCAGCGGCTGGCGGTAGAGCTGCTCGGGCTGCTGCACGGCGCTGTTCTTCTCGAACGACAACGACAGATAGATGGCCATGATCCACGCCACGAGGGGAAAGGTCACGACCAGCTCCAGCCGATAGCGCATGATGAACGCCCCGAAGAAGAGCATGGCGGCGGAGCCGTAGAACATGATCGACACGAGCAGCCGCCGCGTGTTGTAGTAGCGGAACGACCGGCGGTACGCCGCGGCCACCGCGCGGTTGCCGATCTCGCGATACTCGGCGAACCGCTTCATGCCCATGAAGTAGGCGCCGATCATCCAGTAGGAGAGCAGGAGCGACGCGGGCGGCACCAGCGCGCTCACGATGTACCAGCCGGCGAGCATCCGGAGCGGATTGTTGACCGCTTCGGACAGCACGTCGATGTACGGCAGGTCCTTGCTACGCACGGGCCGCAGGTTGTAGACGCATCCCATCACCCACAGCGCTGCGAGCGTGAGCGTAAACGGCGTCGACACCAGCATCCCGAGCCCGATCCCCGCGGCCATGAGCCCCAGCCACTCGGCGTAAGCGAGCGGGATGTTGACGAGCCCAGAGGGCACGGGTCGGTGACGCTTCGTCGGATGTTGGCGATCGAACGGCGCGTCCATGACCTCGTTGATGACGTAATTGCTGGACGCGACGAGGCAGATGGCGGCGAGGCCGACGACGGTACGCCACAGCACGCCCCCGAGGTCGGCAACGAGATCCATACCGAGGGCGGCCACCACCCCCGGCAGCACGAACACGTTCTTGAACCAATGATCGATACGTGCGATCGCCACATGGCCCGCGACGCTGGCGCGCGGCGGCGGGGAAATCGCAATGACGGCCTGTCTGGAGTCGGAAGCGATCATGGGCTGTTCATTCCCTCACCCGCGTGAGGCGCAAGCAGAGTGCCAGATCTCGACACCGCACCCGCAGGTGGCCCGTTCCGCTGGGCTTCGATCGTCGCGGGTAACGTTCCGGGCGGAATTCGGTAAGGCCATAGACAGGTCCGGTAACGTCTTGCGGCGACGAGCTCGTCGACGGGCGCCTTTCACGCCGTGAGGATCGCCTCCGACAGGGCCGGGTAACCCGCAACCGCCAGCCAGGCTTCGCCGCGGCGAGGGCGGCGGGCGCCGATGATCGCGCACGCCATGCCGGCCGCTCGGGCGGCGACGGCGTCGGTGTCCGGACGATCCCCGATGTACACGGTCTGCTCGGGATCCACGCCGAGCTGACGCGCCGTCACCTCGAGGCCGCGGGGATGGGGTTTGAACCGGCGCACGTCAGGGTCTTGCGCACACAGGGCGACGTCGAAGAGCCCGGCCAGGCCGAGCGCCGCCAGTTTCGCAGCGGGCGGATAGTCGGAGAACACGCCGAGGCGTAGGCCACGGTCCTTGGCCACGCGAAGGAAGTCGGCGACGCCTTCGCGCCGGCAACGCGCGACGAACACGAGCGGCTCGGACTCGATCCACCGCGCCACGCAGGCAGCGACATGGTCCTCGGCGACGCCGCTCTGCCGGCACGCGAGCCGGATCTGCGCGGCCGCCAGATCCGCAACATCCTCCCGCTCGTCGCGCAGTGCCTCCTGCGCGACGCGATAGGCCTGGAGCGCGCGGAGGGTGACGACACCCGCGCGCGGAGCGCCCAGATGCGCACACACGAGGCGCCAGAGCATGGCACGCCGCACACGGCCCTGGTGATAGAGCGTCCCGTCGACGTCGACGATGACGGCGCGGAGCCGCCGCGCGTCGAGCGCCGGCGTCTCGACGGTCACGGCGGACCCGTCTCAGGAGATCGTGGAGGCCGCGGCGCGCGTGGCGTCCGGGGCAGCGGCGCGCGACCACTCGGCGGGGGCGGCACGCTTCCGGGCGATGCCGAAGATCGCCGCGCCGCCGCGTGCGGGCCCCATGACGTCCACGATCGACAGGGCCATGTAGAGCGGGAACAGCGCGGCATAGATCAACGGGGGTGGGCGACTGTCGCCGGTCACGAAGAAGAGATCGAACATGAGGGTCCCGGCGGGTCCGAACGTGCGGCGCACGGACTCGACGGCCAGCCCGGCGCTTTCGAACAGCGCACGCAGCCGCTCTTCGGAGTAGCCCTGGCGGACGTGACCGTAGTCGCTCGGATCGAAGCCGATGCGCCGCTCACGCCATGCGACGAGCGGGAGGTGGCGCGGTTGCGGCACGCTCGGCGAGGTCACGAGCAGCGCGCCACCGGGCTTGAGGGCCTGGCCGAGATGCTTCACCACGAGGCCGTCCTCTTCGATGTGTTCCAGTACGTCCGCACAGATGACGATGTCGTATTCGTTCTCTTCGCCGGGCGCACGGAGATCGACGTCGCGGATCTCGAGGTTGTCGAGCCGCAGCGCGCGCTTGATGCGGAGGGCGCGGGCAATCGTCTTCTCCTCGTTGTCGGCGATGACCACGCGCCAGGCGGGGAAGCGACGGGCCACGTGGAACGCGAAGGCCCCTTCCCCGCCGCCGGCGTCGTACAGCGCGCGGGGGGTCTCGTCCCAGAGCCCGAGCGCGCGCAGGGCGCGGATGATGTGCCAGCTTCGCAGCCGCCCGGGAATGTGCAGCTCGCCGAGCAGCCAGTATCCGAGGCGCCGTTGCCAGTTCGGCTCGCCCCATGCTTTCTCTCTGCCGTACAGCATGCGCACCTCGCTTCGGCGACCGGAATCGGCGTTCGTGCCCCGCTTCAAGGGCAAGAGTCGTACCCAGGCCACTCGGGGCACATCGCCGAGCCGTTCCATGTTCTCCGGCCCGCGCCCGCGCACCGGATAGCCAGGCTGCGCAATCATTTTCTCCCGCACGAGTGGAAGCACCTGCACACCCGCCGGCCGGGGGTGGGAAAAGCGTCCTGACGCGGTTTTGCCGGTCGCCGGTGGTCCGGTACGGATCTTGCGGGACGCCATCTCTCGAAATCACCCGGTGGAGGATCGCGTGTCAAAGCTCGAACGTGCGAGAGAGCGGGTCGGGATCATGGCGGAGTTCTTCGAATTCCTCTGGCGACAGAAGCTCTGGTGGATGATGCCGATGTTCGGGCTGATCTTCCTCTTCGGCCTCCTCCTGATCCTCGGCCAGAGCTCGGCGCTCGCGCCGTTCATCTACACGCTGTTCTGATGACGGCGATGATCGCGCTCAAGCGGGCGTGGGCGGCCTGGAAGGGCTTTGCCTTCTGGCTGGGCGACAAGCAGGCCACGCTGATCTACACGCTGCTCTACTTCGTGCTCATCGGCCCCATCGCCATCGTCCGGCGAATCACGGCTGACCCGCTGCAGGCACGCGCCCGCGGCAAGGTGAGCTTCTGGCTGCCGCGCGTGCAACCACCCGCGACGCTGGCCGACGCCCGACGGCAGTGAGGAGAGCGATGAACATTCTCGGCATCAGTTGCCACTACCATGACGCCGCGGCGGCCCTGCTCCAGGACGGCAAGCTCGTCGCCGCCGTCCAGGAGGAGCGGTTCTCGCGCAAGAAGCACGACGCTTCCTTCCCGACCCTCGCCATCGAGTTCTGCCTGGCCAAGGCCGGGCTCCAGGTGGGCGATCTGGACTACGTGGCCTTCTACGAGAAGCCTTTCGTCAAGGCCGAGCGCCTCGTGACCACGATCCTCGCCACCTTTCCGCGCTCGCGACGGCTGTTCCGTGACGGCATGCACCTGTGGCTGACCGAGAAGATGTGGATCAAGGACATGATCCGCAGGGAGCTGCGGGTGCCGGGTGAGCGGATCCTCTTCGTGGACCACCACACCTCGCACGCGGCGAGCTCGTTCTTCGCCTCACCGTTCGAGGAGGCCGCGGTCCTCACCGTCGACGGGGTCGGCGAGTGGACGACGGCGACGATGGGACGGGCCGCGGCCGACTGGGGCGCCGGCAGCCAGAACCGGATCGACCTGACCCACGAGCTGCGCTTCCCCCACTCGATCGGTCTGCTCTACTCGGTGTTCACCGCCTTCCTCGGCTTCGAGGTCAACGAGGGCGAGTACAAGGTCATGGGCATGGCGCCCTTCGGGCAGCCCCGGTACGTGGACCTCATTCGCCGCATCGTGGAGTTCCGCGACGACGGCAGCCTGTGGCTGGATCCGGCGTACGTGAGCTTCCCGTACCACACCGAGCAGTCCTTCACGCGGAAGTTCGAGAAGATCTTCGGCGTCCCGCGCAACGCCAAGGCGCGGTTCGTCACGAGCCAGACGTCGCTCTACGACGACCCCAACCCGCCGAGCACGGAGGAGCTCGCGCGCAATCAGTACTACGCGGATATCGCGGCGAGCATCCAGGCCGTCACCGAGGACGTCATGATCGCGATGGCCCGCCACCTCCAGCGCCAGACCGGCCTCAACAAGCTCTGCCTGGCGGGCGGGGTCGCGCTCAACTGCGTGGCGAACTACAAGGTCTTGCGGGCCACACCGTTCGACGAGATCTACGTCCAACCCGCGGCCGGTGACGCCGGCGGGGCGCTGGGCGCGGCCCTGTATACGTACCACGTGCTGCTCGGCAAGCCGCGCAGCTTCGTCATGGACCACGCGTACTGGGGCAAGACCTACGCCGACAGCGAGATCGCGGATACGCTCCGCCGCGAGGGCTGCGCCTTCACCACCCTCGATGACGACGAGCGCCTCCTCGACCAGGTGGTGGACTCGCTGCAGTGCGGCCAGGTGATCGGCTGGTATCACGGACCCTTCGAGTGGGGACCGCGGGCCCTGGGCAGCCGCTCGATCATCGCCGACGCCCGGCGCGACGACATGAAGGACATCGTGAACATCAAGATCAAGTTCCGCGAGCCCTTCCGCCCCTTCGCGCCGTCGGTACTCGCGGACAAGGCCGCGCTGTGCTTCGATCTTGGCGACGCGGTCAAGCAGTACCCCACCCGATTCATGCTCTACGTGGCGCCCGTCCTCGACGACCGGGTGCCCGCCATCACGCACGCCGACGGATCGAGCCGCCCCCAGGCGGTCCATCGCGAGCTGAGCCCCCGCTATCACCGGCTGATCGAGAAGTTCGGGGACGCCACCGGTGTCCCGCTCATCCTGAACACGTCGTTCAATCTCAAGGGCGAGCCGATCGTGAGCTCGCCGGCCGACGCGCTGAACACGTTCCGCAAGAGCGGCCTGGACGTCCTCGTCCTCGAGAACTTCGTCGTCCGCAAGGATCGCTGAATCAGGGCCCGGCGCGTCTCCACTGCCACGGGCGAGGATGGCCGGGCCGGTGCCTTCGGAAACCCAAGCGGACCGCCTGGCGGGCCGCGACGAGTGAACTGATCCGTCGGGCGGCATGGTACGTACTACGATGGGTTTCCGAAGGCACCGGCCCGGCCATCCCCACCCTGGGCGCGGGGCGCGCCGGAGCCCGGAAGGGGGTTTCAGGAGAGGCGGCGGCAATAGATCAGGGTGCGGCGGGTGAACCAGGCGAGGCCGCCGAGCGCCCAGTAGATCGCGAGGAGATCGAAGCGGTCGCTGAGGGCGGCGAGCAACGCCAGACCGTAGAGGCCCGGGGACTCGAAGCTCTGGTCGAATCCGGCAGCGATGAGCTTGCTCGTCGTCACCCGTCGACCGCCGTCTTGTCGCAGAGGCACGACGGTGTGACCGAGGTCACCGGCGGACAAGTCGTTGATCGTGCAGGCCGCGTAGAAGCGCAGCGTATCGCCGACCACGATGGTCACGGCGCCAATGGCGCCGGCCACGGCGAAGACGACGTGTCCGCCATGCGCGGTGGCCGCACCGCCCACGGCCAGCGGCAGCGACGCCTTCAGGACCCCGTGACCGAGAAGGTCGAGCAGGCCGCCGACTGACGAGCGGCGATCTGTCAGGCGCGCGACCTCGCCGTCGACGAAGTCGAGCAGATAGGACAGCTCGAGCAACAGCCCGGCGAGGACGCGCGCGGCCCAGGCGTCGGCCAGCAAGCCGATCACTCCGACGAGGCCGACGAGGATCCATGCGATCGTGATTCCGTTGGGCGTCGCGCCCGTGCGCGCCAGGGCCGCGGAGAGATAGATGGAGATGGCCCGGTACGGCCGGTCCGTGGGGCTCGGGCTGTATTCCCGCGGCTGGGCGATACTCCGCAGCGCGGCGATCGACATCCGGGGCGTCGCCACCCTATCCGGAACGACCTTCACGGCGCCTCCCTCCGGGCACGGTGTTGCTGTCTCTGGGCAATTCCTTTCACGCTCCGGCCGATCAGCGGCTCGCATGGCGAGCCGAGCCGGGCCGTGCGGTGGGGACCGTGTCCATCCAGCCGAGCCGACGGAGCCGGATGGCGACGGCGTCCGCCGCGACGCCATGTCCGAGCGGCGTCCAGTGCTGATCGACAGGATAGTACGCGCGCTGTCCCCTGGACTCCGCGTCGAGGAGCGACGGGAGCGGATCGACGCATTCGATGCGCGCGTCGGCGCAGAACCGGGCGATCAGCGCTTGCGGCTTCGTCGGATCCTGCAGGAACGCTCGAACCATACCCTGCTCGCCGCCGAGCGAGCGGAGGATCGCCTTCTTCGCGCCGTCGGCGCCTTCGGCCTGTACCGAGGCCGGGACGATGAGGATCACCAGCGAAAGACCCCGTGCGGCGACCTGGTCACGTAGCTCCAAGAGGAGCCGGCGGGTCAGCGCCCAACCCCGCGCGCTGTATCGGTCGTCGTACCAGCTGGCGATCGTCGCCGGCATGTACGGCAGATCGAGATGCACCCCGAGGCGCTGCGCGACATCGAGCACGCGGGGATTCCAGAACATCAGCCGGCGGACCTGGCCCCGCAAGACGTCCGCGGCGCGCGAACCGGGGGCCCGCCATGACCTCGACGCCCGGCCCGCCTGAGCCGGAGCGGGCTCGACGAACGCCAGGCGGTCGCCGTCGAGCGTGAAGCACGGAGCGCTCCGTCGGGGCCCGTACGACGCCTCGTCGATGCAGAGGTTGTCGAGGATGTCGTTGACGACCGAAAAGCCGAGCACCACGAGGTCGGGCTGCACGGACGGCATGAGGGCGCGGGACAGGAGCAGCTCGTGAGCGGTCCCATAGCCACCCACGCCGGCGTTGACGACCTCGTACCGGCGATCGTCGCTGGCGTTGAGCCGTTGCTCGAGCTGATGCGGCCAGGCCTCGTCCACCTGCACCGCATCGCCGAACGTGAACGAATCGCCGAGCGCCAGGATGCGGAGCGTTCCCGGCGCTTTCGCGGCGGGCAGCTCCGGGCCTCGCAGGCCGAACGTGTTCGTGGTCACCGTCACCACGCGCTCGTGTCCGCCGAAGGCCTTGCGTACCGACAGGTTCGGCCGGAGCAACGTCCCGAATCTCGAGTCGGACGCAATGATCGGCACCTGCGGATACAGGACACCGAGAGCGGCGTCGATGACGAGGAACACGATCACGACGCTGACCGTCGCGAGGATGCCCCTCGCGAGCCAGCGCGTCACCAGCGGCCCCACCGAGCGATGACGTTGGCCAAGACGAACATGTCGATTTTGCCCTTTGTCGCCGTCCTCAGGGCATGACGAGGCACGTACGAGGCAAGGAGGGTGCCAAACCGGGCCCGACCCGACGGCAGACATGGGGCCGGAGTCCACCATCTCTCGGGTACAGATTTTGCGGAGTGTTCCGCAGGGTGGCAGCGTGTGCCTTCTGGGAAGTCGCGACGACGAGAGGAGCGATGCCCCCACGTGCCCCATAGAGGATGAGAATGTCGGTCGCAGGACGACGCTGGTGGCCGGGCGGCCCACACGGCCTACCGCGGGACATGGTGATCGAGGAGATCTGGAGGCGTCACTTCGAGCGCCGCGCGGAGTGGGCGATCGGCGACGCCCAGAGATCGGGATGGTCGGCCGATGGACTCGCCGCACGTGTCGCGGCCTTCGAGAATCTGCTCCCGGAGCTGGCTTCAGACTCCCCCGCAGCCGTCCTCGATCTCGGATGCGGGGCGGCCACGTACACGACGCTGATGGCCGACAAGGGCCACGCGGTCACCGCCGTGGACTACTCGTTCCCCATGGTGCAGCGAGCCCGCGCCTCGCATGCACAGGCGCGCTTCGCGGTGGCCGATGGCCATCACGCGCCATTCAAGATGGCCTCGTTCGACCTCGTGCTCTGTATCGGCGTCCTGCAATTCTCGGCCAAGCCGGCGGCGCTGATCGGTGAGGCCGCCCGCCTCGTGAAGCCCGGCGGGGCATTACTCGTCGAAACCCTCAATCCCCTTCACTTCGTGGTTCCCGCCATCCGGTTGCTGGAGCTCACGGGACAGCGTCCGCGCTCGCCGGTGCTGCGCCACTCCGTCTCCGAGGTCGAGCAGTGCCTCGATGCTGCCGGCGTCGAGAGGAATGGTCGTGTGGCGATCTACGTCCTCCCTACGTCCGATGGGGGCCGGGCCGGCGCGGTCAGGCTCGTCACGCGGTCGCTTCGCCGAGTGCCGCTGTTGCGGCGGTTCGCGGTCTCTGCCATCTGGTGGGCCGGCCGCAAGCGCTGAGCGGAGGGGCGGCCGTGGCGAACGCGGGGGGGGCCTCCCACCGGAGACGATGACGGCCCACCGCGTCGCCGCGGACGCCAGCGGTCAGGGTGAGAGCGTCACGGTATCGGTCGCGAGGGCGACGATGTCCCCGGAGTTGATGGTTCCATCGGCCAGCGATCCCGGGACCGTGAGCGCGAGGAAGACCGTGTATGTGCCCGCGGGCAACGATGACCACACGAAGTGGAAGACGTCGGGAACTGCCGTCGGTACCAGCCCGGCCGGTATGGTCACCCCGCTGGCATACACGGGGAAGGTCGTGGCCGATGCCGATCGACACCGCACGGTGAAGGTCGAGGACTCCGGCGTCGCGAAGGCGAGCGCATCACCCTGCGCGCAGCCCAACGACGGCGCCGCGGCGGCCGGGATCAACAGTCCGAGGTAGGCGTCCCCCACGAGGGCACCCCCGGGATTCGCGACAGTGAGGTCCACCTGAGACGCGTCGCCGGTCTTCGGCGTGCGACCCGTGACCGTCAGCGCGATCGTCGGCGAGCCGCCGTTGTTGACGGTGACCGGCAAGATTGCGCTCGCCGTTTGACCGTTCATGGTCACCGAGGCCGTGAGGGTGCGCGCCCCATTCGGGATCTGGGTCGTGTCCCACGTGTACCACAGCGTGGTTCCCGGCAAATTCTGCGTGGTCAGCACGGTGCCATCCACCGAAAGCGTGAACGACTTCGTGACACCCCAGGTGGCGGTGGTCGCCAGCCCCACCGATTGCGCCCCATCGACCCTGGCCTCCAGGGTCGGATGGCTGAACGACACCGTGAAGCTCGCCGTCGGCGGTGGTGGCGTACCGTTCGACACGGTGACCGTCCGCGACGCCGTCGCCGTCGCGTTCGCGGAATCCGTGGCGGTGGCGGTCAGCGTGTGCGATCCATTCGCCACCGACGTGGTGCTCCAGGTGAAGCTGGGGTTCGTGCCCGTGTAGATGGTCGTGCCGTCGACCGCGATCTTGTAGCTGTAGCCCGTCCCCGTTCCTCCGCTCGCCGCGGCCGTCACGGTCGTGCTCCCGCTCACGCTCGCGCCGCTGGCCGGATTCGTGAACGATACGCTGACGGCTCCCGTGGGGGGCGGCGGGGGCGGCGGCGGCGGCGTGCCCGCTCCGTTGATCACGTAGATCCGCGCCTCATAGGGCCCGATGGTGTCGCTCCACGACGCGCCGCTCACGGGATACGATTGCCCGCTCTTCGACTCCCGCACGCTCGTCGGCGCGCTCTGCCACGTGAAGGTCACCGGTTGCTGGACGTTCGTGTAGTTGTACGCGAACACGTAGCCGACGCCGTTGACGATCTTCGTCCGGGTCCGCACGTTGGCCGCGTCGTCCAGCATCCCGCCCGACTTCGATCGGTCCCCCGCCTGCAGCGCGGCCAGCTCCGCCTTGTACCACTCGATCCGCGAGTACAGCCACTCCACCACGATGTTGTGCTGTAGCTGGCCGATGCGCCCGGCCACCGGGTCGCTGAACTTCGTCGAATTGCCCACCAGCGCCCCCGCCGCCGGCGCCGCCAGCAACGCCGGCTCCAGCCCGGCCAGCTCCGTCGTCAACGTCTTCAGATTGTTCATGTGCGTCGAGACCGTGGCGGCGTCGAGCTGCCGCAGCCCGTTGGCCCCGATGTCCCACCAGAACAGCCCCTCGGCCCCCTCCACGATCGCCATCACCGCGTGGGCCCGCACCTCGTTCGCCGTCGGCATGCGCGAGTCGCTCGTGAACTTGAAAAACTGCAGCACGGTCCAAACCGGCCGGTCGGGCTTCGCCGCCGCCCGTAGCTTCGAGGTGAAGTCGGCCACCGTGAAGTGGGTATAGCCGGCGCTCGGCTCCGCCCCATACAGCGGGTACGGATCCGTGCCCATGATGTCCATCGTATCTTTCCACAGCGACGGCTCGCGGTAGCCCGCCGCCAGGGTGGCGCCGAACGTGATCCCTTGCGGGTCCCACGATTTGAGTTGCTGGTTGTGCTGCGCCGTCTCCGAGATCAGCGCATCGTCGCATTCGTCCATGATGTAGTAGCCGAGCGCCGCCGGATGCTGGGCGTACTGCTGCACATAGCTCTGGTTCATCACCGAAAACGAGCCCGTCCCATAGCGCTGCCAGCCGCCCGTGTCGAAGCAGTTGCCGGTCTGCAGATACATGAGGCCGTGGTTCTGCAGCACGTCGAGCAGCGCGATCGTGGGACCGATCGGCATCCCGCCGAGGTAATAGTTCAGGTACACATTGAGCGAAAAGCCCTGGAGGCCGCGGGGTCCGGAGAGGGAAAAGATCGCGTTCTCCCAGAAGGCCGGATCGGACGAGTAGCTACCGCCCGAGTCGTAGACACCGAGCACGAAACGCGGCGTGCCGTGCATCAGGAGGTGGCCATCGCCGTCGAACCCACCGCGGGTCTGCCCGTAAGCGGCCGGTGCAACGGCCGCGAGCAGTACCATGCCCATCGCCAACGATCGAACACGTCCCATCGAACCCCCCAGTCCCGTCCGCTGACGGCGCCGGATTTACAACATGAGAAATTTATTTCCGGGGGTTCGAGGCAGGGCAACGACCGCGCCACATTGCCAAATGCTTCGCATCTTGCTGTGGACACAGCTCTTATCACTTCTACATCGCAATGTCGAATTGGGAGAGTGACGGCACCTCGACACTCGGCGCACGGCCTGTCAACACGCACGACGGGGGCGAAACGTGCAGGCTGTTCAAAAAGGTCCAGATGCGAGGCGGCGCCCTTGGCCGCACGCGAGGCGTATTCCCGTAGTGTCTCAGTTCCAAACTGTGGCGACCCAATCGCCGCCGATCCACCGGGCGGATGGGGCGGGTGGGGCCTTGGGAAACCCGATCGGACTGTCTGGCCCACCGCCCGCCTGTCGGTTGCCGGGGCGCCTGTCCCGACGTACTACGACGGGTTCCCCAAGGCCCCACCCACCCCGCCCGCCCTCTCCGCGGTGCTCAAGGTCGGATCTAGGACTCGAGTGGCGAGGCTCTCGGGTGCGGCCGGAAGAGATGGCGGGCCCCCAACCTTCCTACGACACGCTGGCTTGAGGTCGGCCGTGATCGTCGGTAGTCCACGCGAGTCCTTCGCTGCACGCCTCCGCGGCCCGAGCGCCGCGGGGAGGGCG
>WNGF01002869.1_pt1 | contig 46244 bp, 47 predicted proteins | sample 5400641 | NCBI WGS metagenome assembly WNGF01 (sample SAMN13153371, study PRJNA577476) | soil metagenome | isolation source: 80 cm soil or saprolite under grassland replicate 2 | place: USA:California | collected 2016-06-15 | reverse complement strand
GGGAGAGAGGGACCTCTTCTTTCCCTCTCCCCGCCTCGGGGAGAGGGCAGGGTGAGGGGGCGTCGGGACCGGAGCCTTATCGGTCGCGATCGACGACGAAATCCGCGACGAGGGCCATCGTCTCCCTGTCCTCGCAGTCCTTGAACGGGCGCAGCGCTTCTTTGGCGCTCTGCGCGTAGCGGTGCGCGCGCCCGAGCGCATACTCCACGCCCTCGTACCTGACCACCAGGTGGCGGATCTCCTCGATCTCGGCCGGCGCGAGCGCGCCGCTCCGGAGCAGCGACTGCACGCGATCGCGCTCGGCGGGCGCCGCGCGGTCCAGCGTCGCGATCAGCGGCAGCGTCCGCTTGCCCTCCTTGAGATCGGCGCCCACGGCTTTGCCGAGGCGCGCCTGGTCGGCGACGAAGTCCAGCGAGTCATCGCTCATCTGGAACGCGATGCCGATGTCCAGCCCGAAGCGCGTCAGGCCCTCCACCTGCTTTTCCTCGGCTTCCCCCAGGAGGGCGCCGATGCGGCAGCATGCCGACATGAACGAGGCGGTTTTCTGCGTGATGATCCGTAGGTAATCGGCTTCACTGATGCTCCCGCTCCGCTTGCGCTCGAGCTGGAACACCTCTGCCTCGGTCATGGATACCGTGGCGGCCGCCAGCGTCTCGAGCACGGCGGCATCGCCGTCCTGGACCATGAGGGCGAAGGACTTGGAGTAGAGGTGGTCGCCCACGAGCACGGAGGCGTCGTCTCCCCACCGGGCATTGGCCGAGGGCCGGCCGCGGCGCATCGGCGCCTGATCGACGACGTCGTCGTGGATCAGCGTGGCCGTGTGCAGCAGCTCGACCACGCAGGCCATGCGGACGGCGCGCGGGCCGGTATAGCCGGCGAGTCGCGCGGCCATCAGGAGCAGGATGGGACGCAGACGCTTGCCGCCCGCGCCCGCGATGAAATCGCCCATCTCGTGGATCAAGCCCACCGGGGAGTCGATCTCACGTGCGATGGCCTGCTCGGCGGCGAGCAGATCGGGGCCGACCGCGATGGCGACGCGGTCTTTGAGAAGGGCTTCCAGCGAGGTGGGGACCTTCAAGGGACGGGGCGAACGATCACCGAAGGACGACGCGGTCTTTGACCTTGACCTGCGCTCCCTCGGGACCGCTCTGGAGCTCGACCACCGAGAACTTTTCGCGAACCTCGGTGATCCGGCCCGATGCCACCTCCTCGTCCAGCTCGCCCAGGAGCTCGCCGGTGATGGGATGGACGATGGCGATTTTGTCCCGCCGCACGCTCACGAGAGCGCCCGGCCTGGCACCGTCGGCGGCGGTGAGATCGATCACCACGCGGCTGGTGTCCACGAAGACCACGTAGCCGCGGTGCAGAACGGCCGCGGCAGCGGTGGCGGCGTCGGTACGCGTCGCGCCGGACGCCGCCGCCACGGGCCCGCGGCCGGTCGGGATCACGGGGAGCGTGCTCTCAACCTTGTAGGCGCCGCCCTGGCGCGGGCTGATCCGGCCTCCGCCCGGCGGGGCGCCGTATTTGGCCACGATCTCGGGCGGCGCGATGAGCGTGGACTTCCCGAAGACCAGGGTCTTCATCGTGGTGGGGATCTTGTCCTCCTCCACCCAGATGTACTCGGGCTCGCTCGCCACGTCGCCGAAGCGGGGGTTCTTGATCAGCAGCCACCGGGGCTCGGTGGGCTTGATCGCGATGGTGGGATCATTCTGGGGCGGCAGCCCCGCGTACTCCCGGAGGCTCCGGCCGCAGCCCACGGCCAGCAGCGCGGCCACGGAGAACACGATCAAGAGGGGGACGGCGAAGCGGACCTTCATACCGGGCCAAGCATAGCAGATTCCCGCCGGCGCGCGAGCCGGCATCAGTCTTCGGGAAGGGGTTCCCAGGGGAACCGTTGCTCCAGATTCGTGTCGGCCCGGGTCAGTTGGGCGCGCCGAGAGAACAGCGCGGTGCCCGTCACCGCCGACACCCACGTCACGTCGAGATACGTCACGCCACGGCGCTCGAGCAGCACGGGCACGAGCCAGCCGGCCACTTCCAGCGTCCGACCCGCGGACTTGGCCTTCTCCGGGCGGACGAGGAGCTCCTCGCTCTTGGTCTTCTGATTCAGCAGCGCCTCCTGCACCGCGGAGGGATCGACGCTCTGGAAGCGCTTGGTCAGATCCAGGGCATGGGCGATCATGAACGGCACCCGGCGCAGATCGGCGCTGGTCTTGGTCAGGTCCATCGCGGGCGCCACGGCCACGCGGATGCGGCCGCGCGTGATCCGCGCTCCGTCCTCGGGCTTCGCCGCGGGCTTGCCGTCGAGCCGGACGTAGGCCGCCTCGGAGTACTGAGGCAGCACGCGCTGAACCTGCGCATAGCCCAGCACCTCCTCGAAGCGGCCGAGGGGCTGCTGGCTGATCGGGTGCCGGAAGACGTCGCCTTTGCGGAAGATCGTGAACTCCTGGCCCGGCTGAACGCCGTCCTTCTCGGACAGATCGAGATAGATGCGCTCCCCGTCCACCGAGACCACGAGCCCTTCGATGGCCGGGAACGCGCTCACCACATCCTGGAGAATGAGCCCGAAGGTGGCCCCGACCTGGTCGGCCACTCCCGCCTCAGCCGGCACCGCCTGGACGAGCAAGAACAAGAGCGCGGCGAATAGGCACCAGCCCCTCACCCTGGAGCCCCTCACCCTGGAGCCCCTCACCCTGCCCTCTCCCCTGAGGGGAGAGGGTTCGAGACTCCCTCTCCCTTCCAGGGAGAGGGCCGGGGTGAGGGTCGGACGGCTAGAAGACAACGGATGGCTGATGGACACCGAAGACGTTTCGGAGGGCGGCGCAGATCTCGCCCAGAGTGGCGGAAGCGCTCGCGGCGGCGAGGATCGGCGGCAGGAGGTTCTCGCGGCCGCGGGCCGCCCGCTCCACCGCCTCGAGCGCACGCGCGGCGGCATCGCGGTCGCGCCTCTTCCGCAGCCGCTCGAGCCGCTCGGCCAGGCGGGCGGCCACGGCGGGATCCGGCTGAAAGAGATCGGCCGGCGGCGCCGCGTTGGCCACGAAGTCGTTCACGCCGACGATGATGCGGGCCTTGCTCTCTACCTCCTGCTGATGGCGGTACGCGGCGTCCTGGATCTCGCGCTGCATGAACGAGATGGCGTGGACGGAGCCGCCCATGCCGTCGATCTTGGCGATGTAGTTCTCCGCCTCTTCCTCGATCCGTCGAGTGAGCCGCTCGACCGCATAGGAGCCGCCCAGCGGATCCACGGTATCGGCCACCCCGGACTCGTGGGCCAGGATCTGCTGCGTGCGCAGGGCGATGCGGACTGCGGCTTCCGTCGGCAGCGCCAGCGCCTCATCCATCGAGTTGGTGTGCAGCGACTGGCAGCCGCCCAGCACCGCGGCCAGCGCCTGCAGCGCAACACGCACGATATTGTTCTCGGGCTGCTGCGCGGTCAGCGTGCTGCCCGCGGTCTGCGCGTGGAAGCGCAGCATCATCGAGCGCGGATCCCGGGCCCCGAAGCGCTCGCGCATGATCCGGGCCCACAACCGCCGGGCCGCCCGGAACTTGGCGACCTCCTCGAGCAGGTTGTTGTGGGCGTTGAAGAAGAACGAGAGCTGCGGGGCGAAGTCATCCACCGCCAGCCCCGCCTCGCGGGCCGCGGTCACGTAGGCGATGGCATTGGCGAGCGTGAACGCCACCTCCTGAGCGGCGGTGCAGCCCGCCTCGCGGACGTGGTAGCCCGAGATCGAGATCGTGTTCCAGCGGGGCACCCGCTCGCGGCAGAAGGCGAAGGTATCGGTGACGAGGCGCATGGACGGCTCGGGCGGGAAGATGTAGGTGCCGCGCGCGATGTATTCCTTGAGGATGTCGTTCTGGACGGTGCCCGAGAGCTTCTCGGACACGATGCCCTGGCTGGCGCCAACCGCCACGTAGAGCGCGAGCAGGACGGGGGCGGTGGCATTGATGGTCATCGAGGTGGACACGCGGTCCAGCGGGATGCCCCCGAAGAGCTCCTGCATGTCCTCGATGCTCGAGATGGCCACCCCGGCCATGCCCGCCTCGCTGCGCGCGAGGGGGTCGTCGGCGTCGTAGCCCATCTGCGTCGGCAGGTCGAACGCGACGGACAGTCCGCTCTGTCCCTCATCGAGGAGATAGCGGAAGCGCCGGTTCGTCTCCGCCGCCGAGCCGAAGCCCGCGTATTGACGCATCGTCCAGAGCCGGCCGCGGAACATCGTCGGCTGCACGCCCCGCGTGTAGGGGAACTCGCCGGGGAAACCCAGCTCGCGCGCGTAGTCGAGCGCGGCCGTGTCGGCCGGCGTGTAGAGACGCTCGACGGGCGAGCCGCTCGAGTCCGTGAACAGCGCCGGGCGCTCGCGGGACTTGGCCAGCGCGGGCTTGAGGGTGCGCTCCTCCCACTGGCGGCGGGCCTCCTCGAAGCGGCGCACCTCGTCCGGCGTCTTGTCGGGAGGCATCACAGCGGGATGTTTCCGTGCTTCCGGGGCGGGTTGGCGTCGCGCTTCGTGTGGAGCACCTCAAGCGCCTGGATGAGCCTGCGGCGCGTATCCTTGGGCTCGATCACCTCGTCCACGTAGCCGCGCTCGGCCGCGACATAGGGATTGGCGAACTTCTCGCGGTACTCCCGCGTCTTCTCCTCCTTGAGCGCGGCCGGATCCCTGGCGGCGTCCATCTCGCGCTTGTAGAGGATGTTGACCGCGCCGTCCGGCCCCATGACCGCGATCTCGGCGGTGGGATAGGCGAAGTTGACGTCGCCGCGGATCTGCTTGGAGGACATGACGCAGTAGGCGCCGCCGTAAGCCTTGCGCGTGATCACCGTGAGCTTGGGCACCGTGGCCTCGCAATAAGCGTAGAGCAGCTTGGCTCCGTGCTTGATGATGCCGCCAAACTCCTGGGCCGTCCCCGGCAGGAAGCCGGGCACGTCCTCGAAGGTCACGAGCGGGATGTTGAAGCAATCGCAGAAGCGGACGAACCGCGCCCCCTTCAGCGAGGCATTGATGTCGAGGCAGCCGGCCAGATGCGCGGGCTGATTGGCGACCACGCCCACCGGCCGGCCGTTGAGCCGTCCGAAGCCGACCACGATATTGGCCGCGTAGTCCGCCTGCACTTCGAAGAAGTACCGGTCGTCCAGCACGGGCCGCACGATGTCCTTGATGTCGTAGGGCTTGTTGGGCTGATCCGGCACCGCCGTCTGCAGCTCCTCGTCGACGCGGTCCGGCGGATCCAGCGAGGCCCGGACGGGCGGGTCCTCCGCATTGTTCTGGGGCAGGAACGTCATCAGCTCGCGGATCAGGGCCAGGCACTCCTCCTCGCCCTCTGCCGCGAAATGGGCCACTCCCGAAGTGCTCCCGTGGATCGACGCGCCTCCGAGCGCTTCGAAGGACACCTCCTCGTGGGTCACGGCCTTGATGACGTCGGGCCCGGTGACGAACATGTACGAGGAGTTCTTGACCATGAAGACGAAGTCGGTGATGGCCGGCGAGTACACGGCGCCGCCCGCGCACGGGCCCATGATGGCCGAGATCTGCGGGATCACGCCCGAGGCCAGCGTATTGCGCAGGAAGATGTCCGCGTAGCCGGCGAGCGACACCACGCCCTCCTGGATCCGCGCGCCCCCCGAATCGTTCAGCCCGATGACCGGCACGCCCGTCTTCATCGCCAGTTCCATGATCTTGCAGATCTTGCGCGCGTAGGCCTCCGAGAGCGAGCCGCCGAAGACCGTGAAGTCCTGCGCGAAGACGAAGGCCGGCCGGCCGTGGATTCTTCCCGAGCCGGTGACGACGCCGTCGCCCGCGAAGCGCTGCTCGTCCATGCCGAAATCGTGGCTCTGGTGAAGGACGAAGCGGTCCATCTCGGCGAATGAGCCCTTGTCGAGCAGCAGCTCCAGTCGCTCGCGGGCCGTCTTCTTGCCCGCCTTGTGCTGGCGCGCGATCCGCTCGGCGCCGCCCAGCAGATCGGCCTCGCGGTTGCGGCGGTTGAGCTCGTCGAACCGGTCCTGGAGGGACATGCGCAGCAGCTCCTTCCTCTCGGGTTACGGCACGGCCAGTGTAACGCAAAAGTCAATGATTGCGGGAGGTTTTCCCGCCCGTCGGTTGACTTGGCGCAGGGCCCTCTGCCATACTCGGGTTCCTATGACCCCCTTCGAGGTGATCATCGCGCTGTGCGCGGTGGTGGCGACGGTGGCGCTGATCACTGCGGTGCGGGCGCTGAGGAAAACGGCCGCCCGGGCGGCCGAAGTGCTCCATCTCGTCGAGCGCGAGATCCGCCCGATGGCCAGCCAGATCGAATCGCTGGCCGAGGAAGCGCGGACCCTCGCGCAGAATGCCAATGCGAACATGGAGCGCCTCGCTGTCGTCGTACACCGGGCCGACGAGATCTCGTATCAGATGGCGCGGCTGGCGGTCACCGTGAGCGGCTTCACGAGGCTGGGGAGCTACACGGCCGTGGCGGCGGGGGTCAAGCGGGGGCTGGACGTGTTCATCAAGAGGCTCCGGAGCAGATAGCACGAACCTGAACGACACGGCACAGGAGGAGCAACGCATGTCGGACGAACACGGAAGCGACGCGGCGGGATATCTCGGATGGTTTTTCCTCGGCGCCATCGCCGGCGCGGCGGCAGCGCTGCTGCTGGCGCCTAAGACCGGGCGCGAGACGCGCGAGCTGCTGGCCGAGCAGAGCGGGGACTGGCTGAAGAAGGCGCAGCACGCCGCCGAGGAGGCGCAGGTCAAGGCGGGCGATCTCTTCGACAAGGGACGCGAGTACTTCGAGGAGCAGACGCAGAAGCTGGCGTCGGCCTTCGAGGCTGGCCGCTCGGCGATGCGCGACGAGATGACGCGGGGGCGATCGGGCAACTAACCTTGATCGGAAGAAATCCGGCACAGGAATGGCTGAGTATCCCTCTCCCCCAGTGGGGGAGAGGGCAGGGTGAGGGGGACACGGATTCGCCCCACCCTCACCCCAACCCTCTCCCTCTGCCAGAGGGAGAGGGAGAAGAAGAGTCGCGCCTTCTCGGCCGAACGTACGCCCAGGTATCTTCGGATCAGAGCTAAGCTTTCATGGCCCACGAGGTCGAGCTCCCCAACCCCGAGGAGCTGATCGAGAAGGCGGAGTCCCGATTCGGCAGGCGCGTGGCCTTGGTCACGGCGGTGTTCGCCGTGATCCTGGCCATCGCGGCGCTGGGCGGCAATCACGCGATGAAGGAGATGCTGCTGGCCCAGCAGCAATCCTCCGATCAGTGGGCGTTCTACCAGGCCAAGGTCATCCGCGAGCACCAGTATCGCGGGCAGAAGCTCCGGATCGAGGCCGACCTGGTCGAGCGCGGCGCCACGATGAAGCCTGAGGCGCGCCAGAAGCTGGAAGCCCTCCTCCAGAAGTTCGAGGAGGAAGAGAAGCGCTACAACACCGAGAAGAAGGACATCGAAAAGGACGCCAAGCGGCTCGAGCACGAGCGCGACCTGTACCAGGCGCGCGACCCCTACTTCCTGCTGGCCGAGGCCCTGCTCCAGATCGCGATCGTGATGTCATCCGTCTCCATTCTGTCCCGGTCCCGGCTGATCTTCGCCTTCAGCCTCGCGCTCGCGCTCGTGGGCGTCGTGCTTACCGCCAATGGGTATCTGCTCGCCTTCAAGCTGCCCTTCCTCCACAGCGGCCACTGACCCGGCGGGCGCCCCACGCTCGTCGCCCGTGAGCCGCGGCTTCCTGGACCGACCAGTGCCGAGCGGTTGCACATGAGCGAGCCCCACCAGGAGCACCCGATAGTACCGCTCTCGGCAGCCAAGCCAGAGGCGCCCATCACTGCGGGGCTGGCAGTCCAGTGGGGCGGCGTCGCCATCCTGATCGCCCTCGCTCTCATCACCTTCTCCGCATTCCTGCCAGCACTGGGTAATGGGTTTGTGAGGTGGGACGACGATCGGAATCTGTTGGAAAACCCGTCTTACCGCGGCCTTCGGCCGACCCAATTGACCTGGATGTTCACGACGATCCACATGGGACATTACATCCCGGTCACCTGGATGACCCTCGGGCTGGACTTCGTCGTGTGGGGGATGAACCCGGTCGGGTACCATCTGACCAGCCTGCTCATTCATTCTGCGAGCGCATGCGTCTTCTATCTCGTTGCGGTGCGGCTGCTGAGGGCGGCCTCCCCAACGATCGAGGATGGAGGCGTGGGACTTCGGCTCGGAGCGGCCTTCGCAGCGCTGCTCTTCTCCGTCCATCCTCTTCGTGCCGAGTCGGTGGCATGGGTGACCGAGCGTCGCGACGTCTTGTCGGGGGTCTTCTACCTCCTGACGGTCCTTGCATATCTTCGTTTCGCCGAGACGCACGGGAGGGGCCGACCCGGCGCGTGGCTCTGGTATCTCGGATCTCTCGGCCTGGGCGCCCTGGCTCTGCTTTCGAAGTCGATCGCCATGAGCTTGCCCTTGATTCTCCTTCTCCTCGATGTCTACCCGCTCAGGCGGCTCCGCGGCGGGCCTGTCCAGTGGCTGAGCTCCCCCGCGCGGAACGTCCTGGCCGAGAAGATTCCCTTCGTCGTGCTCAGCATGGCGGCCGGCGGGATCGCCCTGTTCGCGCTCACCCGGAACGATCTCCTCACGCCAGCCAATGACCTGCGCTGGGCGGACCGAATTGCCGTCTCCGTCTATTCCCTGGCCTTCTACGTCTGGAAGCTGCTGGTGCCGGCGCGCTTGTCCCCGCTGTACGAGCTCCCGAGCACCATCGACCCCCTGGCGTGGCCATTCACGCTGAGCGGCGCCTTCGTCTGCATCGTCTCCATCACGCTCATCGCGCTGTGGCGGCGCCGCCCCGGCATCCTGACTGTCTGGATCGCGTATGTCGTGATCCTTCTCCCCGTGGTTGGCCTTGTCCACGCGGGCCCGCAGCTTGTCGCGGACCGATACACCTATCTCGCCTCGCTGGGCTGCAGTCTGCTCGCCGGGGCCGGGCTCTGGAGGTGCTGGCGGGCGTGGAAGATCGGCACCATCGGCCGGGCGGCGCTTGGGCTCAGCATGGCGCTGGCCATCTGTGTTGTCACGGCACTGGGTGTGCTCACATGGCAGCAGACAGGCATCTGGCGTGATTCCCAGACCCTCTGGACCCACGCTCTCGTGACATCACCATCGGGGATCGCCCATGCGAAGTTGGGGTTACTCCTGATCGAACGGGGAGCGCTTCCCGACGCCACCCGGCACTTCCGGGAGGCGGTCCGCTTTCGCCCGCGGGACGCCGAGGCGCACAACAATCTCGGCATCGCGCTCGCGCAGCAGGGTGAGTGGACCGAGGCCATCGTTCAATACGGCGAAGCCCTCCGTCTGCATCCGGGCCTTGCCAAGGCGCACAACAATCTCGGCATCGCGCTCGCGCAGCAGGGTGAGTGGACCGAGGCGGTCGCTCACTACCTGGAGGCGCTCCGCATCCAACCGGGCAATCCGAATGTGCACAACAACCTGGCGTTAGCCCTCCTGGAGCTGGGCCGGCCCAGCGACGCCGTGAGCCACTATCGCGAAGCGCTTCGTCTTCGCCCCGACGATGCCGACTTGCATCAAAGCCTGGGCCTCGCCCTCGCCCGCCAGGGACGGCTCGCCGAGGCTATCGCGGAGTACCGGGAAAGCCTCCGGCTCGATCCCGAACAGCCCGACACCCAGAACAACCTGGGCATCGCGCTGGCCAGGGATGGCCGGCTCAACGAGGCGCTCGTCCACTTCAGGGAGGCCGTCCGGATGCGGTCCTCTCACGCCGAAGCGCACCACAACTGGGGGCTGGTGCTCGCGCGCCAGGGCGACCTTGCCGAGGCGACCCGGCATCTCCGCGAGGCCGTTCGAATTAATCCGGGCTACGCCGAGGCCCACAATAACCTGGGGATCGCTCTCGCGATGCAGGGCCAGCTCTCGGAGGCCGCGGACCACTTTCGTGAAGCCATTCGCATCAGACCCGGATTCGAGGGAGCCCGGCTGAATCTGGACCGAGTCCTCGGGACGAGCCGGCAGTGATGAGGGGATCCTCGGAACGGCGAGCCGCTCTCACACGGGGGACCTGATCCGCCGATGGGTAAGCACAAGCGCGCCAGAAAAGCACTGAGAGCGGCCGCCGCGCCCGCACCGAGCGCCCCGAGAGTCTCCCGCCTCTGGCGGTTGCTCCCGCCAGGATTATTCGGACTGGCTTTCCTGGTGTTCCTGCCCTCGCTGTGGAACGGCTTCGTGGACTGGGACGATGATCGCAATCTGGTCCAGAATCCCCACTACCGCGGGCTGGGCTGGGAGCAGCTCACGTGGATGTTCGGCGGCAATGACACGAACTTCTACATGCCGCTGACCTGGCTCACCTACGGGCTCGACTACGCGCTCTGGGGCATGAACCCCGCCGGCTACCATCTGACCAGCCTGATCCTGCATGCGCTGAGCGCCTGCGTGTTCTATTTCGTCGCCCTGCGGCTCTTCCGAACCGCCCGAGGCGGCGAGCCTATCAGCGACTCCGCGCTCCGCGCCGGCGCCGCCCTCGCCGCCCTGTTCTTCGCCCTCCACCCTTTGCGGGTGGAGTCCGTAGTCTGGGCCACCGAGCGCCGCGATGTCCTCTCCGGCTTGTTCTACCTCCTCGCGATCTTGGCCTACCTCCGCGCGCTCGAGCCCGGCGCCGCGGGGACCCCGCGGGCTCGCGCCTGGTACTGGGGCGCCGTGGCCGCCGGACTCTGCGCGCTCCTGTCCAAGCCGATGGCCGTGAGCCTCCCCGTCGTGCTCGTCCTCCTCGACATCTACCCCCTCAAGCGACTCGGCTTCGCCCCCACCTCCTGGATCACCCCCGCGGGGCGCCGCGCCTGGCTCGAGAAAGTGCCCTTCATCCTGCCCGCGGCAGCGACCAGCGCAGTCACCTTGGTCAGGGTCGGACAGATCACCGATCTCACGACCCTCCCGTCGGTCGGATGGCTCGGCAGACTTGCCATCTCGCTCTACGCGCTGGCCTTCTATCTCTGGAAAACCCTCGTCCCCCGGAACCTCTCCCCTCTGTACGAGCAGCCCGTCCCGCTCGACCCCATCGCATGGCCATTTCTCGTGAGCGCGGCGGCCGTGCTGGCCGTCGCCATCGCGGCGCTCGCGTTTCGCCGGCGGTGGCCAGCGCTCCCCGTGGTGGGCGCGGCGTATGTGGTCGTGCTACTCCCGGTGCTCGGCATCGTCCAGGTCCAGACTCTGATCGCCGGCGACCGCTATACCTACCTGGCATGCCTGGGCTGGGCGCTGCTGGCGGGCGGGCTGCTCACCTCCGCGGTTGAAGCCCATGCGGCCGGACGTCTAGGCAGAGACCCGATGGCCGCGATCGCGCTGCTCGCGCTCGCGCTTCCCATCGTCCTCGGCGCGCTGACGTGGACCCAGACACGCGTCTGGCGGGACTCGGAGACGCTCTGGGCCCGTGCGCTGGCCGTCACGCCGTCGCCGCGCGCTCATCTGCACTTGGGCACGACCCTCGTCCGCGAGGGAAGACCGGCCGAGGCCATTCCTCACCTCCGCGAGACCCTGCGCCTGCAACCCGACTACGCGGATGCTCACCTCGAGCTTGGGATCGCCCTCGCGGCCCAGGGCAATCTGTCGCCTGCGATCGAGCATTATCGGGAGGCCTTGCGCCTCAGCCCGAGGGAGACTCTTGCCTACTACAACCTGGGCGTGGCCTTGGTCCGGCTGGGCAAGCCCGCTGAGGCCATCCAGCACTACGAGGAGGCCCTGCGCCTGTACCCGGCGTATGCCGACGCGCGGATCAACCTCGGCATCGCGCTGCTGCAGGCCAACCGGCCGGCGGATGCGATCGCGCACTTCCGAACCGCCCTCGACAGCGATCCCCGCAATGCCCAGGTGCACAACCTCCTGGGGATCGCGCTGGCTCAAGCGGGCCGCCTGCGCGAGGCCGCCGAGCACTTTCGCGAAGCCCTACGCCTTCATCCCGAATTCGAGCAAGCCCGAGCCAACCTGGCGCAAGTCTTGGACGTCGAGCGACGGCAGCTCCAGTGACGGGGCGAGATTCGAAGCGCGCGGCGATGATTCCGCCAGGGATCGTCACGGTGACGGTGTTGGCCTTTCTTCCGTCGCTGTGGAACGGCTTCGTGGACTGGGATGATCCCCTGAACCTGCTCGAGAATCCCCACTACCGCGGGCTGGGCTGGGAGCAGCTCACGTGGATGTTCGGCGGCAATGACACGAACTTCTACATGCCGCTGACCTGGCTCACCTACGGCCTCGACTACACGCTCTGGGGCATGAACCCCGCCGGCTACCATCTGACCAGCCTGATCCTGCATGCGCTGAACGCCTGCGTGTTCTATTTCGTCGCCCTGCGGCTCTTCCGAACCGCCCGAGGCGGCGAGCCCATCGGCGACTCCGCGCTCCGCGCCGGCGCCGCCCTCGCCGCCCTGCTCTTCGCCCTCCACCCTTTGCGGGTGGAGTCCGTAGTCTGGGCCACCGAGCGCCGCGATGTCCTCTCCGGCTTGTTCTACCTCCTCGCGATCCTGGCCTACCTCCGCGCGCTCGAGCCCGGCGCCGCAGGGACGCCGCGGGCCCGCGCCTGGTACTGGAGCGCCGTCGCCGCCGGACTCTGCGCGCTCCTGTCCAAGCCGATGGCCGTGAGCCTCCCCATCGTGCTCGTTCTCCTCGACATCTACCCCCTCAAGCGGCTCGGCTTCGCCCCCACCTCCTGGATCACCCCCGCGGGGCGCCGCGCCTGGCTCGAGAAAGTGCCCTTCATCCTGCCCGCGGCCGCGACCAGCATCGTGGCGCTGCTGCGCGTGGGCGAACTCATCGACCCAAGCGCCTTGCCCCCGGCGAGCTGGCTGGACCGGCTGGCCGTCTCGGTTTACGCCCTGGCCTTCTATCTGCGGAAGACCCTCCTGCCCTGGAACCTCTCCGCTCTCTACGAGCAGCCCATCCCTTTCGATCCCACGGCGTGGCCGATACTCCTGAGCGCCCTGGCCGTGTCAGCCGTCACCGTGATCACCATGCGGCTCCGACACCGGTGGCCCTCGCCGCTCGTAGTATGGCTGGCCTTCGTCGTGGTGCTGCTGCCGGTGCTCGGCATCGTCCAGATCCAGAGCATGATCGCCGGCGACCGCTATACCTACCTGGCATGCCTGGGCTGGGCGCTGCTGGCGGGCGGGCTGCTCGCCTCCGCGGTTGAAGCCCATGCGGCCGGACGTCTGGGCAGAGACGCGATGGCCGCGATCGCGGTGCTCGCGCTCGCGCTTCCCATCGTCCTCGGCGCGCTGACGTGGACGCAGACGCGCGTCTGGCGGGACTCGGAAACGCTCTGGGCGCATACCGCGGCCGTCACGCCGTCGGCGCGCGCCCATCTGCATTGGGGAAGAACCCTGATCCGCGAGGGAAAGCCGAATGAGGCGATCGCCCATCTTCGCGAGTCCTTGCGGCTTCGACCCGGCTATGTCTTCGCCCGTTTCGATCTCGGCGTTGCCCTGGAGGCTCAGGGCGATCTCCCGGGCGCCATCGACGAGTATCGTGAAGTGCTGCGGGTCAAGCCGCGGGTCGCCAGTGTTCACTACAGCCTTGGATCGGCGCTCCTCCGGCTGGGGCGCCTCGGCGAGGCCGTCGAGGAGTACGAGGCCGCCCTGCGCCTGGAGCCCGACTTCTGGCCTGCTCACGTGAACCTCGGCGCCGCCCTCGCCACCCAGGGCCGATTGCCCGAGGCGATGGCGCATTACCGGCAGGCGCTCCACGCCAACCCCCGCATCGCGGTGGCGGAGAACAATCTCGGCCGCGCCCTGCTTCAGCTCGGCCGGCTCGACGAGGCCACGCCGCACTTCCGGCGCGCCGTGGACATCGATCCCAGGAATGCCGACGCTCGCAATAATCTGGGGTTGGCGCTCGCGCGGGAGGGCAAGGTCGCCGAGGCCATCGACCAGTTCGAGGCGTCCCTGCGGCTCGAGCCCGCGTCCGGGGAAGCGCACAGCAACTTGGGAGTCGCCCTCGTGCGGGCCAACCGGCCGGCGGACGCCGCCGATCACTTCAGGAAGGCGCTCGAAATCAATCCGGGCAATGCCGAGGCCCACAATCTCCTCGGTATCGCCCTGGCCCGGCAGGGCCACATGCGGGAGGCGGCGGCCGAGTTCCGCGAAGCGCTGAGGATCAAGCCTGATTTCAGCCAGGCCCGCGCCAACCTGGAGCAAGCGCTGGTCGAGGAGCGCCGCCGCTAGCAGGCCGCTGAAAAAGGCCCATCTGCTTCGTTGGCTCGGTCGCCGCCTCGCATCTGGACCTTTTTGATCGGCCTGCGAGTTTTTCCGCAGGCTGCTAGCGGCGGAAGTCGGCCTTCGTCGGCAGGAGGCGGTCGGCGATGAGATTGCGCATCATCTCCACCGTGCCGCCGCCGATGGCGAACATCCGCGCGTCCCGCGCCATGCGCTCGAGCGGCAGCCCGCGGCCGTACCCGGCCGCGCCGTGGATCTGCAGCGCCTGATTGGTGACCGCCTGGGCCGTCTCCGCCGCGAAGGTCTTGGCCTTCGCCGCCTCGACCGCGTCGGGAAAGCCCGAGCCGGCCTTCGCGGCGGCGCGGTAGACGAGCAGCCGGGCGGCGTCCAGCGCGATGGCCATGTCGGCCAGCTTCCAGCGGATGCCCTGGAACTCGCCGATGGGCCGACCGAACTGACGCCGCTCGCCGGCATAGGCCAGCGCCAGCTCATAGGCGCCCTGCGCCAGCCCCAGCGCCACCGCGGCGGCGCCCAGCCGCTGGCCATTGTAGGCCTCCATCAGCTTCTTGAAGCCGTCCGGCGGAGCCACCAGCACGCTCTCGCGCGGCACGCGACAGCCGTTGAAGTGCAGCCGGCCCTCGGGAATGCCGCGCAGCCCCATGGTCTGGTCGCGCTCACCGATGCTGAAGCCGGCCATGTCCTTCTCGACCAGCACCCCGCCGATGCCGCGGGCCCCGGCCTCGGCTCCGAGCCGGCAGTACACGAGGTAGAGGCGGGAGATTCCGGCGCCCGTGATCCAGCGCTTCTCCCCGGTGAGCCGATACCCCTCGGGCGCTTCGTCCGCGCGTGTCCGCAGATCCGTCGCCGCCGAGCCGGCCTCGGGCTCGGTGATGGCGATGGCCGGCTTGTCGCCTTCGAGCACCCATGGGAAGTAGCGCCGCTTCTGCGCCTCGCTCCCATAGGCGGTGAGCGCGCCGACGACGCCCAGGCTTCCCTCGACCACGATGCGCGCCGTGACGCCGCAGACCCGCGCGATTTCCTCGATGACCAGGACCACGTCGAGCACGCTGCCGCCCGCTCCGCCATAGGCGGTGGGAATGGTGAGCCCCATCAAGCCCGCCGTGACGAGGTCCTTGACGTTGTCCCACGGATACTCTTCTGCCGCGTCCCAGCGCGCGGCGCGGTCGCGGAAGGCGGTGTCGGCGAGCTCGCGCGCCCGCGCCTTGAGCGCCTGCTGGACGGGAGTGAGGCTGAAGTCCACGAGCGCTAGATGTGAATGGCTTGACCGAGCGCCGCCAGCGTGGCCTCGAGCGCGGCTTCGGACAGCGTGGGATGGGCGTGGATCGTGTGGATGATCTCCTCGAGCGTGGCCTCAAGCGTGCGCCCCACGGCGAACTCGTGGATGAGCTCGGTGGCCTCGGCCCCGACGATATGCACTCCCAGCAGCTCGCCCGTGGTCTTGTCGGCCACGACTTTGAGGAAGCCCTCCGTCTCACCGAGGGCGACGGCCTTGCCATTGGCGGTGAACGGGAAGCGGCCGACCGTGACCTCGCGGCCATTGGCCCGCGCCTGCGCCTCGGTTTGGCCGACGGAGGCCACCTGGGGACGGCAGTAGGTGCAGGACGGGACATTGCCGTAATCGACTGGACGCGGCCCGCGGTTCGCGATGGCCTCGGCGGCCACCACGCCTTCGGCCATGGCCTTATGGGCGAGCATCTGTCGGCCGGCCATATCCCCGATGGCGTAGAGACCTTTCACCGACGTCTCCATCGTGGGCGAGACCTTGACAAAACCGCGCTCCAGCGTGACGCCGAGCGCCTCGAGCCCGAGCCCCTTGGTGCGCGCGGCGCGGCCCACCGCCATCAGCACCACGTCGGCGCTCAGCGATTCCTTTCGTCCTTCCGCCTCGACCTCGACGGTGACTGCCGTCTTGCCCGCGCCGACCGAGCCGACCTTCACGCCGGTGCGGACGGTGACGCCGCGGCGGGCGAAGAGCCGCCCGATCTGCGCCGAGACCTCCTCATCCTCGATCGGCAGCACGCGCGGCAGGGCCTCGAGCACGGTGACCTCGACGCCGTAGGCGGCGTAGACATCGGCGAACTCCATGCCCACGGCGCCGGCGCCGATCACGATCAGCGAGCGGGGCTTGGCTTCACTCCGCACCGCTCCGTTCGAGGAGATGATGCTCTTCTCGTCGATGCTCACGCCGGGGAGCGACTTCGGCTCCGATCCAGTCGCGAGGATCATGGCCTTGCCCTCGAGGATCTGGACGCCGTCCTTGCCCTTCACTTCGACGGCGGTCCGGCTCTTGAGCGAGCCCGCGCCCGGGAAGAGCGCGATCTTGTTCTTCCGGAACAGAAACTCCACGCCCTCGGCCATCCGGTCGGCGACCTTGCGCGACCGCTGGATGGCTTGGGCGTAGTCGGCCTCGAAGCCCTTGAGCTTGATCCCAAACTCTTCCGCCCGATTGAAGAGGCCCAGGACTTCGGCGTTCCTGAGCAGCGCCTTCGTGGGAATGCAGCCCCAGTTGAGGCAGACGCCTCCCGGACGGTCATCCTCGACAGCCGCCACCCGGAGCCCGAGCTGGGCGCAGCGGATGGCGGAGACATAGCCCCCGGGACCGGTGCCGACCACGACGACGTCGAACTGCTGAGCAGCCATTCTCAGACCAGCAGGCGAAGAGGCTCTTCGAGCAGGCGCTTGACATCCTGGAGGAAGCGCGCACCCATGGCACCGTCCATCACCCGGTGATCGCAGGAGATCGTCATCTTCATCCTGCGGCCCACCCGGACTTGGCCCTCCTCCACCACCGGCTTTTCGAGCACGGAGCCCACCGCCAGGATGGCGCCCTCGGGCGGGTTGATGATGGCCGAGAACTCCTCGACGTCGAACATGCCGAGGTTGGAGATGGAAAACGTGGCGCCGCTGAGCTCTTGGGCGCGCAGCTTCCCCGAGCGCGCGCGCTCGGCGAGGTCGTGCGACTCCACCGCGATCTGGCCCAGCGGCTTGATGTCACAGTCGCGGAGGACGGGGGTGATGAGCCCGCCGTCGAGGGATACCGCGACGCCGACATGGGCGCGGTGATGGACGCGGATCGCCTGGCCGTTGAGCTGGGCATTCACGCCGGGGTTCTTCCTCAGCGCCAAGGCACACGCCTTGATCACCAGATCGTTGACCGAGATCTTGGGCTGGCCCTCGAGCGAATTTAGCTCCTCGCGCAGCTCCCAGGCGCGGTCCATGGCCACCTCGGAGGTGACGTAGAAATGGGGCACCGGCCCCTTGGACAGCGGCAGGCGCTTGGCGATGGTGGCCCGCATGGGTGTGAGCGGCACGTCCTCGAATTCGGCGGCCGGCCGCGGCGGGATCAGGAACGCCGGCCGCGTCGGCACCGCGACGGGCCGCGCGGGAGCCGGGGCCGGCTGAGCGGCCGGGGCGGCGCCCGGGCGCGGCGCGGTCATCGCCGATTCCACGTCGCGCCGGATGATACGACCACCGGGTCCGCTCCCCTGTAGCAGCCTCAGGTCCACGCCGCTTTGGGCGGCGATCTTCCGGGCCAGCGGCGAGGCCTTGACCCGACCGCCGGCGGCCGCAGGCATCGGCCCAGGCGCGGCAGCAGCAGCCGGGGCCGGCGTCATCGGAACCACCGCGGTGGTCGCGGGCTGGGACTTATAGCTCTCCATATCCGACAGCGGCGGTGCGGCCGGGGCGGCCGTGGGGGCCGTCGCGGGAGCGGTGGGTGTGGCTCGAGGCGGGGCAGCCGACGGCGCGGCGGGTTTGGGCGCGGCGCTCACGGCCGAGATGTCGTCGGCGGGCTCGGCAATGATCCCGATGAGCTCGCCAACTGGCACCTGCCCGCCGGCGTCGACGATGATCTTGCGGAGCAGGCCCGAGCCGAAGGCCTCGATCTCCACATTGGCCTTGTCCGTCTCGACCTCGGCGATGACGTCACCGCCCTTGATCGGATCCCCCTCTTTCTTGAGCCACTTGATGACCTTGCCGGTCTCCATGGCCTCGCTGAGCTTGGGCATGAGGACCTTGGTGATCATGCGCTGCAGACCTCGCGGATGGCGCCCGCGATCTTGGCCTTGGAGGGCGTCTTGAGCAATTCGAGATTGCGTGCGTAGGGCATCGGGGCGTTCTCGCCTGTGACGCGCACGACGGGGGCGTCCAGATCGTCGAAGGCGTTTTCGGTGATGAACGCGGAGATCTCCGAGCCCATGCCCGCGAACCCGGCGCCGGCTTCGATCACCACCGCGCGATGGGTCTTCCGAACCGAGCGAATGATGGTTCCCGTGTCCATGGGACGAAGCGTCCGGGGATCCACGATCTCCGTCGAGATGCCGTCCTTCGCCAGATCTTCGGCCACCTCGAGAGCCCGATACATCATTCCCATATAGGCCACCACGGTGACGTCGGTCCCCTCGCGACGGATCACGGCCTGGCCGAGCGGGATGATGAACTCGGGATCCTCGGGCACCTCGCCCTTCACCGCGTACAGCGTCTCGGCCTCGATGAAGATGACGGGGTTATCGTCCCGGATCGCCGACTTGAGGAGCCCTTTGGCATCGGCCGGCGTCGAGGGCCGCACCACCTTGAGCCCAGGCACGTGGTAGAAATACACCTCCATGCTCTGCGAGTGCTGGGCCGCCAGCTGCGCGGCCGGGCCACCGGGCCCGCGGATGACGATCGGGATATTGTACTGACCGCCCGACATGTAGAGCATCTTCGCCGCGCTGTTGATGATCTGGTCCAGCGCCAGGATCGAGAAGTTGAAGGTCATCATCTCGACCACGGGCCGCAGCCCCAGCATGGCGGCGCCGATCCCGATTCCCGTGAAGCCGGACTCGCTGATCGGCGTGTCGACGATGCGTTTGTCGCCGAACTCCTTGAGCAGCCCCTGGGTGACCTTGTAGGCGCCGTCGTACAGTCCCACCTCTTCACCCATCACGAAGACGCGCGGGTCGCGGTGCATCTCTTCCCTGAGCGCCAGGTTCAAAGCTTCCCGATAGGTCATCACCGCCATGGCGTCAGCGTCAGTCCTTGTAGACGTCGGTGAACAACCACTCCGGCGGCGGCTCGGGCGAGGCCTCGGCAAAGGCCACCGCCTCGTCCACCAGGTCGTACACGGACTTCTCCATCGCCTTGATCTCGGCCTCGGTGAGCATCCCGTCCTTAAGGCATTTGTCCGTGAAGATCTGGATGGGATCGCGCTGCTTCTCCCGCTCCACTTCCTCCTTCGTGCGATACACGGCGCCGGCCGGATCGCGCATCGAGTGGCCCCGGAAGCGGTAGGTGCGCGCCTCGATCAGCGTCGGCGTCTTCTCCCGGCGCGCGCGCTCCACGGCCCGACCGACGCAGTCGCGGACGGCCAGCACGTCCATGCCGTCCACGGCCTCGCCGGGGATGCCGTAGGTCTCGGCGAAGCGCCAGATCTCGGTTTGGGCCAGCGCGCGGTGGATGGCGGTGCCCATGGCATAGCGGTTGTTCTCGCAGAGATAGATGACCGGCAGCTTCCACAGCGCCGCCAGGTTCAGGGCCTCGTGGAACTCCCCCTCGGGCACCGCGCCGTCGCCGAAGTAGCAGACGACCACCTGGTCGCCGCCCTGGTACTTGATGGCGAAGGCCGCCCCGGCCGCCAGCGGCAGGTGCGCGCCCACGATGGCGTGGCCGCCGAGGAAGTTCACGCTCTTGTCGAAGAGATGCATCGAGCCGCCCTTGCCCTTGCTGAGCCCGTCGCGCCGGCCGAAGAGCTCGGCCATGATCCGCCGCGGGTCGGAGCCCTTCGCCAGGCACTGCCCATGCTCGCGATACGAGCCGATCGCGTAGTCGTCCGGGCGGAGCGCGGAGGTGGCCCCGACCGCCACGGCTTCCTGGCCTATATAAAGGTGGAGGAAGCCGCCAATCTTGCCGAGCGCGTACATCTCGGCCGCCTTTTCCTCGAAGCGGCGCAAGTGCAGCATCTGGCCCATCAGCCGCCGGGCGAGCTCGGCGTCGAGCCGGCTCGCTGGCATCACGGTTCGCGTCTGCGCCATCAAGGAACCTCCGCCACCTACCAGCGCATCAGGTTCAGCTCGTCCACCGAGAGACGGCGACGGAGCCGGAAGATCGCCACGATGATGGCGAGTCCCACCGCGACCTCGGCGGCCGCCACACACATCACGAAGAAGACCAGCGCCTGCCCCTCGGCCGTGCCGTGGCGCTGGCCCAAGGCCACCAGGGCCAGGTTGGCCGCGTTCAGCATCAGCTCGATCGACATGAAGATCACGAGGGGGTTGCGGCGAACCAGCACCCCCAGCACGCCCATGCTGAACAGCACGGCCGACAGGGCGACGTAATAGGACTCGGGAACCATTTTAAGCTTTTCGCTTCGTGAGGGCCATCACGCCCACAATGGCGGCCAGCAGCAGCACCGAGGTCACCTCGAAGGGGAAGAGGTAGTCGGTGAAGAGCACGCGGCCGATGGCCTCCACGCCACCCGGCACCGCGGCCCCGCGCGCCGGCCCGCGCAGCGTGACGGAGCGCAGCGCCAGCGCCACCAGGATCAGGAAGAGCCCCACTAGCGGCACCGCGGCCCAGCGCCAGCGCCGGAGCGCGTCGGGCCCGGTCTCTTCCCGGCCGGGAATCAGCACCATGATCGCGAAGACGAAGAGCACGGCGATGGCGCCGGCGTAGACGATGACCTGGACGACGGCGAGAAACTCCGCGCGCAGCGTGAGGAACAGCGCCGCGACGCCCGCCAGGTTCATCACCAGGAACAGGGCGCCGTGGATGGGATTGCGCTTCAGGATCAGCCCGGCCGCCGAGCCGACGACGACGAGCGCAAGGATCGCGAAGACGACGACGCTCATGAGGGGACGCGGTGGGCCGGGATGGGCACGGGGGACGAGGGCGCGCCATTGGCCCCGGCCGGCTCCAGCGCCAGCAGCATCTCCTTCGTGTAGATCATGCTCCGCCGGTCGTAGGCCGAGAATTCGAGGATGCCGGTGTCCATGCGGATGGCATCCTCGGGGCAGGCCTCCACGCAGTAGCCGCAGAACACGCACTTGCCCAGGTCGATGTCGAAGCGCGCCGGCACTTTCTCGATCTCGGGATTGGGGTGCTCGGCGGCGACGATGTAGATGCAGTGGGCGGGGCAGACCGTCTCGCACATCATGCAGGCCACGCAGCGCGGCGAGCCGTCTTCGCGGCGGACCAGCCGGTGCAGGCTGCGCAGCCGCGGCGAGTAGGGTCGGCGCTCGTCCGGGTACTGGATGGTCACGGCGCCCTGGGCGCGCTTCACGCCGAGCGCCCGCAGCGTGTGCTTGCCCATGTTCCCGAAGAAGTGGCGCGCCGTGAGCGCGAGGGCCACGAGCACGTCGATGACGTAGAACCGCCGGCGGAGCGTGAGGCGGCTCGAGTGCCGCGGATCCATGGGCGCGTTGCTCAGTTGGTAGGGCGCGACCACGGCTCAGGCCTTCCCCAGAGCCAGCAGCACGAGCCCCGTCAGGATGATATTGAGCACGGAGAGCGGGAAGAGCCCCAGCCAGCCGAGGCGCATGGCCTGGTCATAGCGGAAACGGGGCAGCGTCCAGCGGATCAGCATGAGGAACCAGATCATCGCGCTGACCTTGGTGAGAAATGCCCCCACCTCCAGGCCGACCACCGCCAGGTGGGGAAGCGGCAACGCCGCTCCCCAAGGGAACACAAAGCCCGAGGCCTCGAGGTACGGGACCTGCCAGCCCCCGAGGAAGAGCGCCGTGCTCATGCCCGCGATGACCACCGTCTCGAGGAAGTCCGCCATGGCGAACATGCCGAACTTCATCCCGCTGTACTCGATGAAATAGCCGATGATCTCGGACTCGCCCTCGGGCGTGTCGAAGGGGATCCGCTTGGTGGCGGCGATGCCCGCCGTGAGGAAGAGCACGAAGGCCAGCGGCTGGGTGAGGATGCCCCACGCCGGGATCCAGCTCCCGAACAACTGTGGCAGCAAGGGATGGCCCTGGGCACGGGTGATGTCCTGCATGTTCAGCGAGCCGTAGACCATGACGACGCCCATGATGGAGGCGCCGATGGCGACCTCGGCCGAGATCATCAGCGCCGCCGCGCGCTGGCCGCCGAGCAGCGCGAAATTATTCGCGGAGGCCCAGCCGGCCATCATCAATCCGTACACGCCCATCGAGAGCATGGCCAGCACGTAGAGGATCCCGACGTTCAGTGTCACGGCCTGAAGCTGGATCTCCCGCCCCGCGATCCTCTTGATCGCGTCGGCCAGAGGATGGAGCAGCCCGAGGATCCGGATGCCGAAGATGCTGGCCCGGTTGGCGCCGATCCGGGACTGCATGATAGCGGACTGCTTACGCTCGACCCAGGTCAGGATCCCGCCGAAGTTCAGCACCACGAACATGATGAAGGCCACGGGCAGGGCCTGAAGGAGCAGATCGAGAGCCCGGCCACTCATGATCGGACCCGGGCGCCCGTGTCACCGAGGCCACGATAGCTCATCCCGGAGAAGGCCGGCGCGGTGGCCGTCAGGGCTGCGAAGACCTGCTCGGCCCGCTCGGCCGCGAACGCCGGATCTCTGGCTCCCAGTGAGCGCCCGAGCGCAGCCAGAACGCGCCAATCCGGCTGGGCTTCACCCGGCGGTTCGATCGCCGTGCGGAAGCGCTGGACGCGCCCCTGGAAATTGGTGAAGGTCCCCTCGCGCTCCGCATGGGCCGCGCTGGGCAGCACGAGATGCGCCTGGGCACTCACCGCATTGGCATTGGTGCCTTGAAAGACGAGCGTCTCGGCGCCGCCGAGCGCTTCCCGGATGTCGCCGTCGGCCCAGGCCGAGCGGAAGAGGTCGTGGTGGAATACCCACAGGAGCTTGATCCGCCGCTCGGCCGCCGCCGCCAGGAGACCGCGCGCATCGAGGCTCCCGGCGGGAGCGAGACCCATGAGCTCGGCGCCGCGCGAGTTGGGATTCTTGTCCGCGCGGATCAGGAGATTGTCTTCGTCTCCCGGAGTCTTCGGCGGGACCCGATAATCGAACATCCGCACGCCCAGGTGCTCGGCCAGGCGCTGGAGCAGGAAGAGATCCTCGTTGGCCATCTGCGGGGAGGCCAGGATCCCGATCTCCTCGGGCCGGGGCTGGCGCAGCGCGGCGGCCAGCGCGGCCAGCGCGTCATCCCAGGCCGTCTCCACCTGCCTGCCGCCGTCCCGCGTGAGCGGAGCGGTCAACCGGGTGTCGTCGTCCACCGAACCGAAGCCATAGCGCCCGGCATCGCAGATCCACCACTTGTTCACCTCGGCATTGAACCGCGGCTTGATGCGGGCGATCCGGCGTCCCTGGTTGTGATGGGGGCGGCGGCGGCTGGTGTGGATCTCGATATTGCAGCCGCGGGCGCAGCCATGACAGACGGACTTGGCGCTGTCGAGGTACCAGACGCGCACCTGGAAGCGGAAATCACGGTCGGTGAGCGCCCCCACCGGACAGATGTCGATGACATTGCCGGAGTATTTGTTCTCGAGCGCTTTGCCGGGGAAGAGACCGATCTCCGACTGATCGCCGCGGCTGAAGATGCCGAGCTCTCCGGTTCCCGTGACCTCGTCGCAGAAGCGCACGCAGCGAGAGCAGAGGATGCACCGCTCGGCGTCGAGGATGACGTGCGGCCCCAGCGGGACGGCCTTGGGCTTGTGGACCTTCTCGTCGGTCATCCGCGAGTCGTAGAGCCCGTGCTTCATGTAATAGATCTGCAGCCAGCACTCGCCTGCCTGGTCGCAGACCGGGCAGTCCAGCGGATGATTGATCAGGTGGAACTCCATGATGGCCCGGCGCGTCTCGAGCACCCGCGGGGTCTGGGTATGGACGACCATGCCGTCGCCGGCCACGGTATTGCATCCGATCTGGGGGCGCGGGCTCTTCTCGATGTCCACCATGCACAGCCGGCACTGCCCTGCGATGCTGAGCCCGGGGTGATAGCAGTAGTGCGGCACCTCGACGCCGGCCTGGCGGGCGGCCTCGATCAGGTTGGTCCCCGGGGCGACCTCGATCTCCTTGCCGTCGATGGTGAGCTTAGGCATCGGTCAACTCGGATATCGGGCCGCTCCGGATCAATGCCTCGAACTCGTCACGGAACTTTTCGATGTAGCTGATATACGGTCCCACCGCCCCGTCGTAGAAGGCGCAGATCGTCGTGCCGGCGCCGCGCTTGGCCACGTCCAGGATCGTGTCCAGGTCCTCCTTCCGCCCCTTGCCCGCCACGATCCGGTGCGCCATCTTGTAAATCCACCCGGTGGACTCCCGGCACGGCGTGCACTGGCCGCACGACTCGTGGGCGTAGAAGCGCGCAACCACCATCAGCGCCTCCGGGATCGACACGGTCTCGTCCATCACGATGACGCCGGCCGAGCCCGCCATGGTGCCGGCATTCTTGAGCCCGTCCACGTCCATGCTCACGTCGATCTCGTCCGCCGTCAGAATGGGCGCCGAGGAGCCGCCCGGCACCACGGCCTTGATCCTGCGGCCGTCGCGGATGCCGCCGCAGCGGTGGTAGATCAGCTGGCGCAGCGTGATCGAGACCGGCGCCTCCACGATGCCCGGCCTGACCACGTGGCCGGACACCGAGTACAGGCGCGTGCCGCCCTGGCTCTTGGTGCCGAGCCCGGCGAACCACTCGGCGCCGCGATTGATGATGTGCGGGACGGCGCTGAGCGTCTCGACATTGTTGACGATGGTGGGCTGGCCGAAGGCGCCCTTGATGGCCGGGAACGGGGGCTTGAGCTTGGGCCACCCCTTCTTGCCTTCGAGAGAGGAGATGAGGCCTGTCTCCTCGCCGCAGATATAGGCGCCCGCCCCGCGATGGATCACGATGTCGAAGTCGAAGCCTGCGCCCTGGATGTTCTTGCCCAGCAGCCCGGCCTCGTACGCTTCCCGGACCGCGCCGCTGAAGACGCGCCACGGCTGCACGTACTCGCCGCGGATGTAGACGAAACCCAGGCGCGAATCGATGGCGCGGGCGGCGATCAGCATGCCTTCGATGAGGGCGTGCGGATCCCGCTCGAGCAGATAGCGGTCCTTGAACGTTCCCGGCTCGCCCTCATCGGCATTGACGACCAGGTACTTGGGCGCCGTTGAGCCCTTGGGGATGAAGGACCACTTGGTCCCGGTGGAAAAGCCCGCGCCGCCCAGGCCGCGAAGGTTCGACCGCTTCACCTCCTCGGTGATCGCGGCGGGCTCCATCTGGAGCGCCTTGCCGAGCGCGGTGTAGCCGCCGGTCTGCCGGTAGACGCCGAGGGTGTGCGAATCGGCGAGATGGAAATTGCGGGTGAAGATCTTCTCGTCCGTCACCGCAGCGACTCCAGAATGCGGTCCACCCTGTCCGGGGTGAGATGGCCCTCGTAGCGGTCGTCCACCTGCATCATCGGCGCCTGCTCGCAGGCGCAGAGGCATTCCACCGAGAGCAGCGTCACCCGACCGTCGGCCGTGGTCTCTCCGACCTCGATGCCCAGCCGCTCGGTGAGATGGTCGATGATGCTCTTGGCGCCCAGCAGGTGGCAGGAGAGGTTGTGGCACACCGCGACCACGTGGCGTCCCTTTGGCTGCTGGAAGAACATGGTGTAGAAGGTCACCACTTCATGGACGTGGGCGGGGGTGAGACCGAACAGGCCCGCTACGTATACCTCGACCTCGAGCGAGATATAGCCGAAGACGTCCTGCGCCAGGTGGAGCACCGGCAGCAGCGCGCCCCGCTTGTCGGGGTAGAGCGACTGCAGCCGGCGCACGTCGTCCAGCTGCCCGGCGGTGAACTGTGGCCGCTTGGCGTCAGCCATTTGACTTACGGGCACGGCAAGCCGTGCCCTCTGCAGGGTGGCTTCGCATCATCGGTCCAGCTCTCCTCCGATCATATTGACCGAGCCGAAGGTCGGGATGATGTCGGCCACCATCTGGCCTTCGATCATCCGCGCCAGCGCGGCCACGGGCGGCAGGCAGGGCGGGCGGCAGCGGACGCGGTAGGGGCGGTCGGAGCCGTCCGACACGACATAGAAGCCCAGCTCGCCATTGGCGCCTTCGACCGGGAAGTAGGCTTCGCCGGCCGGCGGGCGGATGCCATAGCCTTCCATGACCAGCATGAAGTGATTCATCAGGCCCTCGATGGAGCCGTAGGCCGTCTCCTTCGGGGGCAGGACCACGCGCTTGTCCTGCACGTTGACGCGCTCCTGCGCCCGCCGCCCCTGCCCCTGGAGATTGGGCGAGAGCGTGAGGGGCACCAGCAGCAGCCCTTCGGTCTTGCCCTGCTTGCCCCGGTCCACGTAGCTGGCCGGGTCGATGGGGCGGCCTTCGAAGTCTACGTTGATGGCGCCGCCAGGAATGCCGTCGAGCGCCTGCTCAGTGATGCGCATGGCCTGCTCCATCTCGGCCATGCGCACGAGGTAGCGGTCGAAGTTGTCGCCGTTCTTGCCGAGCGGGATCTCGAAGTCCATCCGATCGTAGGCCCAGTAGGGTTGCGCCTTCCGCAGATCGAATGGCACGCCGGCCGCCCGCAGCAGCGGGCCCGTGATGCCCCAGGCGATGGTCTCGTCCCGTGAGAGCGCTCCCACGCCGACCATGCGATCCATGAAGATGCGGCTGCCGGTGATGAGCGCGTGCACTTCCTCGAGCACCTGGCGCGTTTCCTTGAAGGCGCGGCGCACCTTGCCATCGAAGCCTTCCGGAAGATCGGCCTTGACCCCGCCCACGCGCCCATAGGAGATCGTGAGCCGCGCCCCTGTCACGTCCTCCACCAGCTCCCAGAGAAACTCGCGCGCCTTGATCATGTAGAGGAAGACGGTGAAGGCGCCGAGCTCCATGGCGCTGGCGCCGACGCAGGTCAGGTGGTCGCAGATCCGGGAGATCTCGCTCATGATGACCCGGATGTACCGGCACCGGTCCGTGATCTCGATGCCGAGGAGCTTCTCGATCGCTGAGGCATAGCCGAAGTTGTTGATCAGTGGCGAGACGTAATTGAGCCGGTCCGTGTACGGGATGGCATTGTTGTAGGGGCCCGCCTCGCAATCCTTTTCGAACGCGCGGTGGAGATAGCCGATCTCGACGTCGCCCTTGACCACGGTCTCGCCGTCCAGCTCGGCGAAGATGCGGACGATGCCGTGCATGGCCGGGTGCGCCGGGCCCATGTTGACGTAGAGGTGTTGGCTGCCGGCGCCGGTGCCGGCGCCTTCGCCCAGGAAGAGCTCACGGGTCGTCCGCTCGGGCATGGCGATGCGCTCCGCGCTATACCTTCGGCCCGATCAGCGGCTGGCGCCGGGTGATGGGATAGTCCTTCCGGAGCGGATGGCCCTGGAACTCCTCGTAGAGCAGCAGCCGCCGCAGGTCGGGATGCCCCTCGAAGCGGATGCCGAACATGTCCCAGACCTCGCGCTCGAGCCAGTTGGCGATGGGCCAGAGGCCCGAGGCCGTCGGCACCGCGGCTTGGTCCTGCTCCACCTGGACTTTGAGCCGGACTCGGTGATTGAACGGCACCGAGTACAGGTGGTAGACGACTTCGAAGCGCGGGCCGTCCTCGCGTCCCGGGAAGGTGAGATAGTCCACCGCGGTGAGGTCCGCCAGCAGGTCGAAGGCCAGGTCGGGCTCGTCGCGACAGAACCGCAGCGCCGGCACGATGGCGTCGCGCGCCAGCACCGCGGTGTGGTCGCCGCGGTACTCGTGGGTCGCCGTCACGCGGTCGCCGAAGCGCCCACGCAGCCGCGCAAGAATTGCCTGTCCGTCCATTGCGGGTGGCGTCCGTCCTCCGGCCGGTCCGGCGGGATTAGTAGCGCTGCGTCCCGGCCGCGATCTTGTCCTGGAGCTTGATCAGGCCGTCGATGACGCTCTCGGGGCGCGGTGGGCATCCGGGAATGTACACGTCCACGGGAATGATGGTGTCGATCCCTTGAACGGTCGCGTAGTTGTCGTAGAACCCGCCCGTGCAGGTGCAGACGCCGAAGGCCACCACCCACTTGGGCTCGCACATCTGGTCGTAGACCCGCTTCAGCACCGGCGCCATCTTGTGGCTGATGGTGCCCACCACGAACAGCACGTCCGCCTGCCGCGGCGAGAAACGCGGCAGGCCCGCGCCGAAGCGATCGATGTCGTAATGCGAGCAGGCCGTGGCCATGTACTCCATGCCGCAGCACGCGGTGACGAAGGGGTACTGGAAGATCGAGTACTTCCGGGCCCAGCCGATGGCCTCGTCCAGCTTGGAGGTGAAGAAGGCGCCTACTCCCATTCCAGTCCCCGCTTCTGCCAGATATAGAGGAAGCCGAGCATCAGGATCCCGAGGAAGACCATCATCTCGACGAAGCCGAACCAGCCGAGGCGCCGGTAGAGCGCCGCCCACGGCCAGACGAAGACCAGCTCGATGTCGAAGATGATGAAGAAGATCGCGATGGTCGAGAACTTGATCGCGAACCGTCCCTCGGGCAGCGCCACGGGATCCTTGCCGCACTCGAAAGGCTCGAGCTTCACCGCCGTGGGGCGCGCGGGCGCGATCAGCAGGGGAATGCCCAGCAGTGCGCCGGCGATCGCCGCGGCGACGACGAACACCATGAGGATCGGGACGTATTCCATCGCTAGCCGCGGGAGGCCGTCCCGGCGCCCACGCCCTCGACCTGCTTCTTGGCGTGGTACGAGGAACGCACGAGCGGCCCCGCTTCCACATGGGCGAAGCCCATCTCGCGGCCCCGCGCGGCCAGCTCGGCGAACTCGTCGGGGTGATAGTAGCGGGCGACCGGCAGATGCTCTCGCGACGGCCGCAGGTACTGGCCGAGCGTGAGGATGTTGACGTCCGCCGCGCGCAAATCGCTCATGGTGTCGAGGACCTCGCCGCGCTCCTCGCCCAGGCCCAGGATGATCCCGGACTTGGTGACGAGCGCCGGCGCGGCACGGCGGGCCCGCCGGAAGAGCTCGAGCGTGCGCTCGTAGCGGCCGCCGTGTCGCGCGACCTTGTAGAGCCGCGGCACCGTCTCGATATTGTGGTCGAGGATATCCGGCCCGGCCTCGATCACGGCCGCCAGCGCGGCGCCATTGCCCTGGAAATCGGGGATCAGCAGCTCCACCCGGCAGCCGACGGCGTGCCGGCGGATGGCCCGCACGGTGGCGGCGAAGTGCGCGGCGCCGCCGTCGGCGAGGTCGTCGCGGTTCACGGATGTGATCACTACGTACTCGAGCCCGAGCTCTCCCACCGCGCGGCCGACACGCTCCGGCTCCTCACGATCCTCCCACACCGGCTTGCCGTGGGTCACCGCACAGTACCCGCAGTTGCGCGTGCACACGTCGCCCAGGATCATGAAGGTCGCGGTCAGGTCCTCCCAGCACTCGCCGATATTGGGACAATGCGCTTCCTCGCATACCGAATGGAGGTTCCACTGCCGCATCAAGCCCTTGAGCCGCAGGTACTTCGCGCTGCCCGGCGCGCGGACCTTCAGCCACGGCGGCTTGGGCGAGTCGGTGGGGCGCGGCGCATCGAGAAGGGGGAGCGGAAGTCCCATCAATTCTTGTCCTTTTCCCGGTTGGCCCAGCTCATTATGGCATAGCTTTCACAAGCCGCCAAGACAGCGGGACGCAGCGAGGGCTCCCGTCGCTGCCGGGAGCCCTCGACACCGAGAATCTCCTGAGGGTTGGTGCCCAAGGGGGGACTCGAACCCCCACGGGTTGCCCCACACGCCCCTCAAACGTGCGCGTCTGCCAATTCCGCCACTTGGGCGTCAACGAGCGCACAGTATGCCGCGCCCCTTCGCGCCTTGTCAATCGAGCGGCCGAACGGAGCGCTATCCTCCGACGCGAACGCGCCGCCCGGCCCGCGACTGCCTGAGCCGCGGGTCCAGGGCGTCGCGAATCCCCTCGCCCAGGAGGTTATAGGACAGCACGGTGACGAGGATCGCCAGACCCGGATAGAGCGTCATCCACCACGCGATCTCGATATAGTCGCGGCCGTCGTTGAGGATATTGCCCCAGGTCGCATGCGGCGGCTGGACGCCCAGCCCCAGGAACGACAGGCCGGCTTCGGTGAGGATGGCGGCGGGGATGCCGAGCGTCATCGCCACGAGCACCGGCGCCATCGCGTTGGGCATGATATGGCGGAACACCACCCGGAGCGCGCCCGCCCCGATGGACTCGGACCAGATGACGAACTCGCGCTCCCTGAGCGTCAGGAACTCCGCGCGCACGAGCCGCGCGACGCCCATCCAGCCCGTCAGGCCGATCACGGCCATGATCGTCCAGATGCGGGGCTGGAGAAACGCCAGCACGGCCAGCAGCAGAAAGAAGCGCGGGAAGACCAGCATCAGGTCCACGAGCCGCATGATGAAGTTGTCGACGTAGCCGCCGTGATACCCGGCGGCGGCGCCGAGCAGGACGCCGATCACGGTCGCGATGCCGACCGACACGAAGCCGACGGCCAGCGACACGCGCGAGCCGAAGAGCACGCGCGAGAGCACGTCCCGGCCGAGCGCGTCGGTCCCGAGCCAGTGGCTCTTCGACGGCGAAGCGAGGATGCGCTTGGTGTCCACGGTATTGGGATTCCAGGGCGCGAGCACCGGAGCCAGCGCGGCGACCAGCACGAGGCAGCCGACCACGGCCGCCGCGCACATGGCCAGCTGATTGCGGGAGAAGGTCCGCCAGAACTGGCGCATCTCCCCGCGGGCCGCCATCCTAGCGTCGCCCCCGCCGGCCACCGAGCCGGATCCGCGGATCCACCAGCCCGTAGGCCATGTCGGCGATCAGGTTCGCCACCAGCGTCAGCGTGGACACGATGACCAGGTTGCCCATGACGACGGGATAATCCCGGGAGAAGACGGACTGCACCATCAGCTGCCCCATGCCGGGGATCGCGAAGATCGTCTCGACGATGATGCTGCCCCCGATGAGCCCCGGCAACGAGAGCCCCAGGATCGTCACCACGGGGAGGAGCGCGTTGCGGAGCGCGTGCTTGCTGATGACGACGCGCTCGGCCAACCCCTTGGCGCGCGCCGTCTGCACGTAGTCCTGGCGGATCACCTCGAGCATGCTCTGGCGCATGTAGCGCGAGAACCCCGCCAGGCCGCCGAAGGTGGCGACCGTAATGGGCAGGATCAGGTGGCTCGCGAAGTCCCACTGCTGCCGCCAGAACGGCAGGTATTCCCAGTTCAGATGACGGAGCCCCGAGATCGGCAGCCAGCCGAGCTGAGCACCGAACAGGCTCATCAGCAGCAGCGCCAGCCAAAAATCGGGGGTGGCGAACCCGACGAAAACGAAGACCGTCGTCACTTTGTCGTAGAGCGAGTACTGCCGCGTGGCCGACATCACCCCGATGGGCACGGCCAGCCCAACGATGATCAGCATCTCGACCGTGTTGAGGAGCAGCGTGATCGGCAGCCGCTCGCCGATCTTGGTCAGCACCGGCTTGCCGTCCGGGAGAAACGACCGCCCGAAGTCCAGCCGCACGGCCCGGATGAGCCAGTTCCAATACTGGACGGGAATCGGCCGGTCCAAGCCGAACTCTTTGATGAGGCGCTCTTTGACTTCCGGCGAGGCATTCGGGTCCTCGGGGGTGAGGAAATCCAGCGGGCCGCCCGGCGCTAGCGTGATGACGAGATAGGAAATGAAGGTGATGCCGATCAGCAGCGGGGCCGCGAGCAGGAGCCGGCGGAGAGCGAAGAGCGCCATCTAGCCGGAGGTATACCGTTGCAAATACTTGGGCACATACCATTCGTTGAAATTATAGAGAATACCGGCAGGGCCGGGCTCGATCCCGCGAAATCTCGATGACACGACCGGGAGCTCGTCGCCGTAGTAGAGGAAGATCATCGGCAGGTCTTCGGCCAGGATCTCCTGGAGCCGATGGTAGTACGGGACCCGGTCCTTCTGAGTGCAAGAGGCGCGGCCGGCTTCGAGCAAATGATCGGCTTCGGGATTGGCGTACCCCGTGCGATTCATCTGGTCCGGAGCGGTTTGCGACGAATGCCAGATGACGTACTGGTCCGGGTCGGTTCCTGTCCCGAGCCCGAGGACCACGGCGTCGAAGCGTCGGGGCTTGACGAACTCCTTGATGAAAGCGGCCCACTCGATCACTTGTATATCGGCATTGACCCCGATGGCCTTGAGCCGCTGCTGGATGATCTCGGCGATCTTCCTCCGCTCGTCATTGCCCTGGTTGGTGCGGATCGTGAAGGTGAAGGGCCGCCCCTGGCGGTCCTCCACGACCCCGTCGTCGTCCCTGTCCTTCCAGCCCGCTTCGGCCAGGAGGGCCTTGGCCTTCTCCGGGTTGTACTCGTAACGCCGGACGTGATCGGTATACCCCCACGTGCCTGGGCGGATCGGGCCCGTGGCGTCCCGCGCCAGACCAAGCCTGATCCCCTCGATCAGCTCCTGCTTGTTGATCGCATGGGCAAACGCTTGGCGCACGCGCTTGTCGGCGAAGCGCGGATCCTTGAGGTTGAACGCGAAGAACGTGTAGGCGGCGCCGGGATAGCGGTATTTGTTGTAGGCCTTGCGGAACGCCGGGTATTCGGTTTGCCGAGCGTGCTCGAAGGCCGTGAGTCTCGAGTAGTCCACGCCCTTCGCTTTGAGCTCTAGGAAGATCGTCGCTTGGCTGGGGATCACCCGGTAGACCACGCGGCCGACATAGGGGCGGCCCTCGTAGTAATCGGGATTGGCGGTGACCACCACCTTCTCGCCCGGCTTCCATTCCTTGAAGCGGTACGGGCCCGTGCCGATGGGGAAGCGATTCTGGGGCGACTCTCTCAGCTTGCCGTCGGCCACGTAGGGCTCGAGGACATGCCTGGGCAGCATGAAGGTACCCCAACTTTCCAGTGCCCGGGCATAGGGCTTCGGGTAGATCACGCGTACCGTGTAGGGGTCAGGGACCTCGACATCCTTGGCCTGGAGGAAGGCGTCCTTGAAGGGGGCTGGCGTTTTGGGATTGGTGATCGTTTTCCAGGTGAACAGCACGTCGTTGGCGGTGAACGGCTGCCCGTCATGCCACTTGACGTCCTTGCGCAGCCTGAAGGTCAGCGCCAGGCAGTCCTTGCTGAAGGTCCACGACTCGGCCATCGCCGGCACGACATTGAGATCCTTGTCCTGCTTCACGAGGCCGTCGTAGATCATCCCACCGACCTCATACGACGACGCGTCGGAGGTCAGGCTGGGGATGAGGCCTCCGATATCGCCGATGGAGGCCTCGACAAACGTATCGCCATAGGCCGGCGCCTCCATGCCGGCGGTTGGCGCCTCGGCCCCGCCCTCGACATCGCTGCCGCACCCCGTCCCGAGCGCACAGGCTCCGCAAAGGAGAAGCCCCGCGAGGTCTCGGGCCGCCGGCGCCATTTGCTATTTCTGGCCGGCCGGAGCGGCGGGAGCGGCCGGCGCCGTCGCGGGCGCCGGGGCCGAGGACGGCATGATAGTGGCCGCGCGCTTGTGGGACAGGATGGACAGCGAGAACGACGTGACCATGAAGAGCACGGCGACGACCGTGGTGAGCTTGCCCAGCACGGTGGGCGTGCCCATGGAGCCGAAGACGGCCTGGCTGCCGGCGCCCCCGAAGGCCGAGCCGATGTCGGCGCCCTTTCCCGCCTGCAGCAACACCAGCCCGATGATGATCAGGCTGACGATCACGTGGAGGATGACGACAAGCGTGAACATGGCTACTCCTTTGCGCCGCCGCTCCTGGCAGCGGACTTTTTCGCGATGGCGATGAAGCCCGGAGCCTGGAGGCTGGCGCCGCCAACGAGCACCCCGTCGATGTCCGGCTCCTGGGTGAGCGCCGCCGCATTCTCAGCCTTGACGCTGCCGCCGTAGAGAATGCGCATCGACTGGGCCAGTTCCTTCGAGCCCAGCTCCGAGACGAGCCCGCGGAGATAGCCGTGCACCTCCGCCGCTTGGCCCGGCGTCGCATTGACACCCGTGCCGATAGCCCAGACAGGCTCGTAGGCCAGGACGCACCGCCCGATGCTCTCGGCCGAGAGACCAGCCCATCCCGCTCGCAGCTGACCCTCGACCACCGTGAAGGTCAGTCCCTGCCGGCGCTCGTCGGCGGTCTCGCCGAGGCAGAGCACGGGACGGAGACCGTGGCGGAGCGCCGCGCCCACCTTCCGGCCGATCTCCTCGTCCGTCTCCCGGAAGATATGGCGCCGTTCCGAATGGCCGAGCAGCACCCAGCGGCATCCCAGCTCGGCGAGCATCGCCGGCGAGATCTCGCCGGTGAACGCCCCGCTGGGCTCCCAGTGGCAGTTCTGCGCTCCAAGGGCGACGGCCGAACCGGACAGCGCTTCGCCCACGACGGCAAGCGCGGTGAACGGCGGGCACACGACCACTTCCACGCCCCGCGGGCGCTTGAGGCCGTCACGCAGCGACTGGCCAAGCTCGCGCGCCTCGGCCTGCCCGCCGTGCATCTTCCAATTGCCGATCACGAGCGGGATGCGCATCAGGCCGCGTCGTCCAGAGCGGCCACGCCCGGCAGCGTGCGGCCTTCCAGGAACTCGAGGAACGCCCCGCCGGCCGTCGAGATATAGCCGATTCGCGCGGTGACGCCCGCCGCATGAACGGCCGCGATCGTGTCGCCGCCCCCGATCACCGAGAAGCCGCCACACTCGGCCACGGCCTTCGCCACCGCGAGCGTCCCGGCCGCGAACGTCTCCTTCTCGAAGACGCCCATGGGCCCGTTCCAGATCACAGTCCGCGCGCCCTTGAGTGCCGTCCCGAATTGGGCGATGGTCGCGGCGCCGATGTCGAGCCCCATCAGGTCCGACGGAATCTCTCTGATTCCCACCGTACGCGCGCCGGCGGCGTCGTCCACGCCCGCGGCCACCACGACGTCGACGGGCAGCTTGAGCGGCACCCCGCGGGCGCGCGCCCGGTCCAGCACGGTCCGCGCACCCTCGATCCGTTCCGACTCGAGCAGGGAGCGCCCGATACCGTGCCCGAGCGAGGCCAGAAACGTGAAGGCCATGCCGCCGCCCACGAGCAGCCCGTCCACTCGGCCGAGTAGACTCTCCACCAGCCCGAGCTTGTCCGATACCTTGGCCCCGCCGAGGATGGCCCAAACCGGGCGCTCGGGACTCTCGAAGATCCGCCCCAGCGCCGAGAGCTCACGGCTCATCAGCAAACCGGCGGCGGCCGGCCGACGGAAGCGCGTGATCGCCTCAATGGAGGCATGAGCGCGGTGGGCGGCGGCGAAGGCGTCGTCCACATAGACGTCGGCGAGCGTCGCCAGCGCGCGGGCAAAGCCCTCGTCATTGGCTTCCTCTTCTGCATGGAAGCGCAGGTTCTCCAGAAGCACGACCTTCGCCGGCCCGAGCGCCCGCACGGAGGCCTCGACGTCGGGGCCGACGCAGTCGGGCAGCAGCGGGACAGGCTGGCCGAGCAGCTCTTCGAGGCGCGCCGCCACCGGCGCGAGCGAGTACTTCGGATCCGGCTTGCCCTTCGGCCGCCCCAAGTGCGAGGCCAGCACGACGGCCGCGCCGGCCTTGAGGCAGCAATCGATCGTGGGCAGCGCCGCAGTGATCCGCGTGTCGTCGGTGACGCGACCGCCGTCCAGCGGCACGTTGAAGTCCACCCGGAGGAAAACGCGCTTTCCGGACAGGTCGAGCTGATCGACGCTGAGCTTGGCCACCGCAGTCCCCCGCCGGATCGCTGCCGGGCTAGAGCGACCTGGCCATGTAGCGGATCAGATCCCGCACGCGGCAGGAATAGCCCCATTCATTGTCGTACCACGCCAGCACCTTGACCAGGTTGCCGTCCACCAGCGCCGTCGAAGGCAGGTCCACGATGGAAGAGTGCGGGTTGCCATTGAAGTCCACCGAGACCAGCTCTTCGTCCGTCGCGTCGAGGATGCCCTTGAGGGCCCCGGCTGAGGCCGCCCGGAAGGCGTCGTTGACGGCGGCGGGCGTCGCCGGCTTCCCCAGCTCCGCCGTGAGGTCCACGACCGAGACATTGGCCGTCGGAACGCGGATCGCGATTCCGTCCAGCTTGCCCTTGAGCTCCGGCAGCACCAGGCCGACCGCCGTGGCAGCGCCCGTCGTCGTGGGGATCATGCTCACCGCGCCCGCCCGGGCGCGACGCAGGTCCTTGTGGGGAAAGTCGTGGATGGGCTGGTCATTGGTGTAGGAGTGCACCGTCGAGGCGAAGCCCCGCTTGATTCCGAAGTTGTCGAGCAGGACCTTGGCCACCGTGGCCAGGCAATTGGTTGTGCACGAGGCGTTCGAGACGAGGGCATGCTTGACCGGATCGTACTTCTGCTCGTTGACCCCGAGCACCACCGTGATGTCCGGGTCCTTGGCGGGAGCCGTGATCACGACCTTCTTGGCGCCCGCCTGCAGATGCTTGGACGATGTCGCGCGGTCGCGGAAGATCCCCGTGGACTCGACGACCACCTCCACGCCCATCTCGCCCCATGGCAGGGTGGCGGGATCCTTCACCGAGCAGACGCGAATCTCGCGCCCGTTGACGAAGATCGCCTCGCCCTTGGCGACCACTTCGGCGTCGAGGCTGCCGTGTACCGAATCGTGCTTGAGCAGGTGGGCCAGGGTCTTGGCGTCCGCCAAATCGTTGACCGCCACCACTTCCAGCTCCGGCGTCTGCAGCGCCGCGCGAAAGAAGACTCGCCCGATACGCCCGAATCCATTGACCCCGACCCGAACACTCATGGCCGCGTCCTTTCCCGATTGCCTCGGTGTGAGCGATGTTGCTGGCTGCCGCGAAGGTGCTTGATTATATTCGCCGCCGGGCGCGCGGCGCAAGCGCAGTTCGAGCCGAAACGCTCCCCACACGCTGCAGGCGTGGGGGAACGGTGAGGCGAGGGCTGGGAGCAGTTCGAGCCGAAACGCTCCCCACACGCCGGCGGCGTGGGGGAACGGTGAGGCGAGGGCTGGGAGCAGTTCGAGCCGAAACGCTCCCCACACGCTGCAGGCGTGGGGGAACGGTGAGGCGAGGGCTGGGAGAAGTCGATGCGCTAGACCACGCGGGCGAGCGTGAGGACGCCCACCGTCGCCGCCCCACCCGCGCGCAGGCACCGCGCGCATTCGCCGACCGTGGCGCCGGTGGTAAAGACGTCGTCCACGACGAGGACGTGTCGGCCGGCCACCAGCTCCGGCCGGCGCAGCGCGAAGGCGCCGCGAACATTGGCCCGCCGGGCCTCGACCCCCAGCTCCGTCTGCGGCGGCGTGGCTGCGGTCCGCCGCAGGATATCCGCGCGCACCGGCACGTGCCAGGCGCGCCCGATCCGCCGGGCCAGCAGCAGGGCCTGGTTGAACCCCCGCTGGTGCTCGCGCCGCGGGTGCAGCGGCACCGGCACGATCAAATCCGGCGGGCCCGCAGGAAGTGCGACAGGATCCCGCTCGGCCAACAAATCGGCCAGCGGCGCCGCCAGCGCGCGCCTGCCGGCGAACTTGAAGGCGTGGAGCGTCTCGCGCGCGATCTCGCCGTAGCGTGTCGCGGCGCGCGCGTAGGCGAACGGCGGGCGCCGGCGGCGGCACGCCCCACAGGTCCCCGGCACGGTCATCGGCAGCCCGCACGCGCCGCAGACGGGCCCCTCGATGCGCTCCAATGAGCGCCAGCACCGCCCGCACAGCGGGTCGCGCCGCCCGTCTCCGAGGCGGGCGCGGCACACGGGACAGAACGGCGGAAAGACGAGATCCAGCAGCGCGCCCGCCCAGACGCGCCAGGCGGGCTCCGGCAGACCTACGGCCGCGACGTGTTCCAGCGACGGCACGACGGACAGCGATCCACCCAGTGGGGATGCGCGGCACCGCAGGCGGTGCAGCGGTGGGGCCAGTCGAAGCTCTCGGTGAACCGCAGGGCGCGGCGGTATTCTTCGAGCGCTTCGCGCACCTGCCCGCGCCGCTCGAAGATCGCGCCCAGGTAGGCGTGAATCACCGGCAGCTCCTGGGCGCGCACCTCCATCTTCTCAAACTGCTCCGCCGCTTCATCCAGCATGGCCAATTCGAAATAGACCCGCCCGAGCCCGAACGCCACCGCGAGGTTCTCGGGTTGGCGCGTGGCCGCGGCCTCGTAGAGCGAGATCATGCGCGTGGGTCGCCCCTCGGCACGGTGGAGCTGTTCGATGCGCGCCAGCAGCGGCAGCGCGAGCTGAGTCTCGAGCGCGCGCTCCCAGGTGCGGAGCGCCTCGCGCGCGTCGCCCGCCTTGAGCTGGCTGTCGCCCATCGCCAGCGCTGCGGGCACGAAGTCAGGCTGGACGTGCAGCGCCTGCTTGAAGCGGGCGACGGCCTCCGCCGTATTGCCGACCGCGAGCAGGCTCTTGCCCAACTCGTAGTGGAGGCCGGCCAGCCACGCCTCCTCGATGGGCTTCGCCTCGCGCGAGGCCAGCTGGACGAGGCGCTCCTGCGCCTCGACGCTGTCCCCCCACCGCTCGCGCCCGACGGCGACATCCCGAAGGCCGCGCAGCGCCGTTACGTGGTCGCGGTCCTGCGCGAGGATGCGCCGGTAGATCGCGATGGCGTCGTCGGGCCGGCCCAGCCGGAAATAATCCTCCGCGACCGCGAGCAGCGTGTCCGTCCGCTCCTCGGACCGCAGCGCCTGCAGGTGATGACCCAAGGCGGCCTGGTTATCACCTCGCGCGAGCGCCAACTCGCCCAGGCGGGCGGGCGCCTCGACGTGGCGGGGCTCGCGCGCGAGCACTTCCTCGAACGCCGCGGCCGCCTCAGCCGGCTTGCCCGCCAGCTGGGCATCGACTCCGCGGTGGTAAATTTCGCTCAGCGACTCGGCGCGGCGGGCGCGGCGGGCGAGCTGGTAGTCCTGGTACGAGCGCGTGAGCTCGCGCAGAGTCCCCAACCCGAAGGCGAGGAGCGCGCCCAGCAAGAAGGCCCCGACGACCAGGGCCATGAGGGGGAGCTCATAGACCCACCCGGGCCCAAGCGCGAGGCGGACGTGAGCCGAGTTGATCGAGCTGAGATATGCGACGAGAACACCGAACAGCAGGGCGACGACGAAGGCGAGCCGGATCGACACGGGCGGGCGAGCCTGGGCTATTCGCTAGCGGGCGGCCGTCCGCTCTTCTTCCTCGACCGCGCGCTGGCATTCGATGCAGTAGCGCGCGAACGGCAAGGCTTCGAGCCGCTTCTCCGAGATCGGCTCGCCGCAGCGCTCGCAGCTTCCAAATCCGCCCTCGTTGATCTTCTGGAGCGCCGTCACGACTTCCTTCAGGAGCCGACGATCGCCGTTGCCCAGCTCGAAGAGAAACTCGCGGTTATAGGCGGACGAAGCCTGGTCGCCGAGGTCCTTGATGGAGTCGTCCTCGGGGCCCTTCCCGTACAGGACGTTCTTGCCCACTTCCTCGATGAGCTGGCGGTGCTTCTCCTCCAGCTTCTTCCGATATTGAGCCAAACGCTCCTTCTTCATCGCCGCCTCCTTACAACGCGCGCCATAACCCGGCCGCGTTAGAGGCGCAGGCTACCATGACCGTTTCTGGAAATCAATCCTACCGGGTCCGATCAGCCCTCGACGGAAAGGACCGGCGCGTCTCCCCAGAGCCGCTCGAGTTGGTAGAACCCGCGAGTCTCCTCCAGGAAGACGTGGATCACCACATCGCCGTAGTCGAGCAGGAGCCAGCCGCTCTCGGCGCTGCCTTCGCCATGTCTCGGCCTCACGCCCTGCCCTCGCAGCGCCCCGCGGATGGCGTCGGCGACGGCATCGGCCTGCGGGGTCGAGCGGGCGCCGCAAATGAGGAAGAAATCGGCGATCCCCGACAGGCCCTGCAGGTCGAGCACGGTGACGTTCAGGGCCTGCTTGTCGAGCGCGGCCGCGGCGGCCAGGCGCACGAGGCGCTCCGCGGACAGGGCCGCCATCATGCCTCCGGCCGGTACAGCCCATGATCCCGGATGTAGGCCGCCACCACCTCCGGCATCCGATAGGCGAGGCTGCGTCCCTCGCGGGCCCGGCGACGGAGGTCCGAGCCCGAGATCGGCAGCGAGGCGGCGTAGACGAGCAAGGGCGCCTCGCTTGTTCCCTCCCGCTGCGCCTGCCCGACTGAGACGAAGGACGGCAGCCCGAGCTCCTTCAGCACCTTCTGGGCGTCAGGCGCGTGGGGATCGAAGCCGGTGCCATTGCGCGGGACCACGACGAGCCTGGCCAGGCGCGCGATCTGCCGGGGCTCCCGCCAGGCCAGCAGGTCGAGGAACGTCTCGGAGCCGATCAGTAGGTGGAGCGTCCCCAGCGGCGCGAGCTGCGTCAGCGTGTCCACGGTATAGGACGGGCCGGCGCGCCTGAGCTCGATATCGGATACTTCGAAGCGTGGATGCTCGTCGACGGCGAGCGCCGTCATCCGATAGCGGTGAGGGGCGGCTGCGAGCTCTGCAGCAGGCTTGTGGGGCGGCTGGGCCGCGGGCACGAAGATCAGCCGGTCGAGCGCAAGCGCCTCGCAGAGCTCGTCGGCCACGAGCAGATGGCCGAAGTGGATCGGGTTGAAGGATCCCCCAAACACTCCGATGCGGACCACGGGGCGGCTACTCGCGGATATGCCCGTCTCCCCAGACGACGAATTTGGTCGTGGTCAGCTCGCGGACGCCGACCGGCCCGCGCGCGTGCAGCCGCGAGGTCGAGATCCCCATCTCCGCCCCCATGCCGAACTGACCGCCGTCCACGAGTCGGGTCGAGGCATTGACGAGCACGGCGGCGGCGTCCACCTCCTGGGTGAAGCGGCGCGCCCGGCGTACGTCGGTGGTGATGATGGCCTCGGCGAGCCCCGAGCCGTGGCGCCGGATATGGGCGACGGCCTCGTCGAAGCTGTCCACCACCCTGACCGACAGGATGTAGTCGAGGTACTCGGTGTCCCAATCGGCCGGCTCCGCGGCGCGCGAGCCCGGCATCAGCGCGCGCGCCCGCTCATCGCAGCGCAGCTCCACGCCGGCCTCTTTGAACCGGGCGGCCGCCGCCGGCAGGAACGCGGGAGCGATCGCGGCATGAACGAGCAGGGTCTCCATCGAATTGCACACGCTGACGCGCTGAGTTTTGGCATTGACCGCGACGCCGAGCGCCATGTCGAGATCGGCGCCCTCGTCCACGTAGACGTGGACCAGTCCCTTGTCGTGCTTGAGGACGGGCACCGTCGACCGCTCGCCGACGAGCCGTACGAACTCCTCGCCGCCGCGCGGGATGATCAGATCGAGATACCGATCCAGGGTCAGCATGGCCATCACCGCGGCTCGGTCCGGCGTCTCCACGTGCTGGATGGTGTCGGGCGGCAGCCCCGCCTTCTCGGCGGCCTTGGCCAGGATCTGGGCGATCACGGTATTGGAGTCGAGCGCCTCGCTCCCGCCACGCAGCAGCACCGCATTACCCGACTTGAGGCAGAGTCCGGCGGCATCCGCCGTGACGTTGGGGCGGGATTCATAGATGAAGCCCACGACCCCGAGGGGAACCCGCACCCGCGCGATCTCCACCCCACTCGGCCGCCGCCACACCTCGACGGTCTCGCCCACGGGATCGGGCAGCGCGCCGATCTGGCGAAGCCCTGCCGCCATCTCCTCGAGTCGGCCCTCGGTGAGGGTCAGGCGGTCGACAAATGCCCGAGTGAGGCCGGCCCCGCGCGCGCGCTCCAAGTCGGAGCGATTCGCGTCGAGGACCGTGGCGGCCTTCTCCTCCAGGCCGCGCGCCATCTGATGGAGCGCCTCGTTCTTGACCCGCGTGGAGGCCAAGGCCAGAATCCGGGCCGCCGCCTTGGCCGCCCGCGCCTTCGCTTCCACCTGCGCCGCCACGTCCATGCGCCCTCTCCTCGCGCTCAGAGCACCACCAGGTTATCCCGATGGATGACTTCGTCGAAGCCTTTGTAGCCCAGCGTCTTCTCGATGTCCCGTGTCTTCGCCCCGCGGATCTTTCGCAACTCGCCCGCGTCGTAGTTCACCAGCCCGCGCGCGAACTCCTGCCCCTCGAACTCGGCCAGCGCCACGACCTCGCCGGCCTGGAACTGGCCTTCCACCTCGACGAGGCCAGAAGGGAGCAGGCTCTTGCCCCTCTCAGTTAAGGCCTTCTTCGCCCCCGCGTCAACCACGAGCCGACCCTGCGGCGGCACGGCAAAGGCGATCCAGCGCTTGCGCGCCGCCAGGCGGTCGTCCCGGGGCTGAAAGAAGGTCCCCACGTCCTCGGCCCGCATCACGCGCTGGAGCGTTCCCGGCTCGCGTCCGCTGGCGATCACCATCGGGATCCCGGAGGCGCTGGCCTTCTGCGCGGCCTCGAGCTTGGTGCTCATGCCGCCCACGGACACCGCGGCGGTGGCGTCGAAGACGAGGCGCTGGATCTCCTCGGTGACGGCTTCGACGACGGAGAGGCGTGTGGCGCGCGGATCCCGACGCGGGTCGCCCGTGTAGAGCCCGTCCACGTCCGTCAGCAGGACCAGCAGGTCCGCATCGATGAGGTGCGCCACGAGGGCAGCCAGGTTGTCGTTGTCGCCGACCTTGATCTCGTCTACCGCCACCGTGTCATTCTCGTTGACGATCGGCAGGACGCCGAAGTCGAGCAGCGCCAAGAGGGTGTTGCGGGCGTTGAGGTAGCGCGATCGGTCGCTGATGTCCTGGCCGGTGAGGAGCACCTGGCCAACCTTGATGCCGTGCCTCTTGAAGGCCTGCTCGTAATGCCACATGAGGGCCGACTGACCGACGGCCGCCGCCGCCTGCTTCTCGGGAATGGAGCGCGGCGTGGCACCGAGTCCCAGCCTTGCCGTCCCGGTGGCGATGGCGCCGGAGGACACCAGGGCGACCTCGCGGCGGTCGCGCGCGAGCGCGGCCAGATCGGCGGCCAGCCGGCCGATGACCGCGGCGGAGGGGCCCTGACCCGGCGTCGTGATCAGCCCGCTGCCGACCTTGACCACCACGCGACGGGCGCGGCTCAGCGCTCGGCGGCCGCCCATCGCTCGCTTCGCAATCGTGTCGCGATATCGCGCACCAGCTCGGGCAGCCCGAGCCCTGTCACCGCCGACACGGCGTGGAACGGCAGTCCCTCGGCGGCGCAGAATAGCTCGATGACCGCGCGGCGCGCCTCGGTGCCCGGCAGCTCGGCTTTATTCGCGGCCACGATCTGGGGCCGCGCGGCCAGCTCCACCGAGTACGCGCGTAGCTCCTCCTGGATTGCCCGGTAGTCGTCCACGGGATCGCGGCCATGGCTGGGATCGAGGTCGATCAAATGCACGAGCAGCCGCGTTCGCTCGGTGTGACGCAGGAATCTGTGCCCCAGCCCCTTGCCCTCGGCCGCGCCCGGAATGAGACCCGGCAGATCGGCGATGACGAGCGAGCGGTGCTCGTCCACCCTGACGATCCCGAGAGTGGGCTCGAGCGTCGTGAACGGATAGTCGGCGATCTTGGGCTTGGCCGCCGAGAGCCGGGAGACGAGCGTGGACTTGCCCGCATTCGGGAAGCCGATTACGCCCACGTCGGCCAGCAGCTTGAGCTCCATGTGAATCCACCGCTCCTGGCCGGGCCGACCCAGGTCGGCGCGGCGCGGGGCGCGGTTGGTGGAGGTGGCGAAGCGCGCATTGCCGCGACCGCCGCGGGCGCCCCGGGCGACCAGGAGCTGCTGGCCGGGCCGAATGAGATCACCCAGCAGTTCGCCCGAGTCGCGGTCGGAGACCACGGTGCCAAGCGGCACCTTGAGAATCGTGTCGGCTCCGCTCTTGCCGTGCTTGTTGGCGCCCTTGCCGTGTTGGCCGCGCTCGGCGGTGTAATGGCGCTGGTAGTGAAAGTCCAGGAGGGTCGTGATGGCCGGATCGGCCTCGAGGATGATGCTGCCGCCGTCGCCGCCGTCGCCGCCGTCCGGACCGCCTCGGGGAATGAACTTCTCGCGACGGAAGCTCATGCATCCCGCTCCCCCGTCTCCACCCTTGACGAAGACGTCGATCTCGTCAATGAACATGGGGAGGACCGGAAGCGCCGGCAGCCGCGCCCGCGCTGATCAGACGGGCTGCTGGGCGATGCTGATGTACTTGGCGTCGCCTTTGCGCTGAAAGCGCACGTAGCCGTCGGCCTTGGCGAACAGCGTGTGGTCCACGCCGACACCGACGCTGACGCCCGGCTTGAAACGGGTACCCCGCTGCCGCACCAGGATGCTGCCCGCAGTCACGAACTGCCCCCCGAAGCGCTTCACTCCCAGCATCTGGGGATTGGAGTCGCGCCCGTTCCTCGAGCTGCCAACGCCCTTCTTGTGCGCCATGCCCTAGACCTCGATTTTGGTGATGCGGACCGCGGTCATAATCTGCCGGTGCCCGCGGTGTCGCCGGTAATTTTTCCGCCGCTTGAACTTGACGACGAGGACCTTGCGGCCCTGCTTCTCGACGAGCACCTCGCCCGTCACCTTGGCGTTGGCCAGCGCCTTGGGCTCGATCGTGACCTGGCCGTCCTTGCTCACGAGCAGGACGTCGTCGAACTCCACCGCGCTGCCCTGGGCTTTGCCCAAGCGCTCTACCTTGATTACCTGGCCCGGGGCCACGCGGTACTGCTTGCCTCCCGTCGCGATCACGGCTTCCATGTCTTGTCTCTCTTGTCGCTTGAACGCCGATTTATCCCGTTTGGCGGTTGGGCCTCTTCGCGCAAGCGCTCATCGGGGCGTCCGCGCCACCGATGGGCTCCTTCGCCCAAGGGCTCATCCGAACTGCCTCGCGTGAGGGCTGATCGCTCTCCCGCTTTTCCCGAGCGATCATCAGACCACATCGACACGCCGAAAGTCAAGCCGGGCGCGGCTTTAGCCTGGGGGTCGAGTCGCCGTCTCGCCGCACCCCGTGATTACAACCTCAAGCCGCCCCCAGGTAGCGGGACAGCCGCTGGCGAAGAAACAATCGCGAGCGGTGAACCCGCGACTTCACGGCGGGCAGGCTGATGTGCAAGGTCTCGGCGATCTCCGGATTCGAGAGCCCTTCGACGTCGTGCAGGACGAAGGCCGTCCGGTAGTCGCCGGGCAGCTCGTTGATCGCCGTCGTCAGCACCGTCCGTAGCTCGCTCTTCAGCGCCGGCTCCTCCACCCTTGAGGACCAGTCTCCCGCAGGCTCGACGTGGTGGCCCTGCTCATCGAAGGTCGGGAGCAGATCATCCCACGACACCTCGTGGCGCTTGCCATGACGGCCGCGCAGCTTCTGATACGCCGCATTGGCCGTGATCCGATACAGCCAGCTTCCGAACGCGGATTCGCCCTTGAAGCTATCGATCTTGCGGGCCGCGGTCCAGAGCGCGTCCTGCACGACCTCCTCGGCATCCTGTTCATTGCCCGTGATGCGGATGGCCAGCCGATAGACTCGGTCGCCGAAGGTGCCGACCAGGGTGTCCGCCGCGCTCGGTTCATGCCGACGCAGGCGCTCGACCAGCGCCGCATCCGGGTCCACCCGTCCCTGGGCCCCTTGGCCACGGTTGGACTCACCGCTCATTGCTTCCGCCGTGTGGCGGTTCATATAGGATCTCCCGCGCGCCGGACGGGCCGGCGCACCGTTGGTCGCGTCAGGTTCAGCTCGTCGTATAGAGCGTCAGATGCTGCTTCAGCTCCTCCACGCACTTCTCCATGGCCACGATGTCCTTGGACACTTTCGTCATGAGAATGGCACCCTCGAGCGCCGCCACCACGAACTGGGCGGCGCGCGCCGGGTCGCAATCCTGCCGGACGCGGCCGGACGCTTGGCCTCGGCCGAATGCCTCGGTGAGCCGTGCCCGCCATTGAACGAAAATCTGCTCCAATCGCTGCCGGAATCCCTCGTGGACGTCCGACAGCTCGCAGGCCAGGTTGCCCATGACGCAGCCGCCTACGCAATTGCGCCGGCGCTGCGCCTCGAGCACGCGGTCGAGAAAGACATGGATTTGGGCGATCGGATCGCCCGCGCTATCGGCGAAGGCGGGCTCGAGCGTGCGCTCGAGAAATCCGTGCATCACTCGGTCGATGATCGCGTACCCCAGATCTTCCTTGCTCTTGAAGTAGTAATAAAAGTTCCCCTTCCCGACGCCGCTCTCGCGCAGGACGTCGTCGAGCGAGGTGGCCTGGTAGCCCTGCAGGTGCATCAGCTCGGCCGCGGCGACGAGGATCTGGTCGCGGGTCGCGGCGCCGCGTGCGCTCTTTGCTTCCCGTGCGCGTTTCGTTTCCGTTGTCATTCCCGGCCTCTGTCGTTTGTCGAGTTAATGCTGATAAAGC
>WNGF01001396.1_pt1 | contig 46382 bp, 45 predicted proteins | sample 5400641 | NCBI WGS metagenome assembly WNGF01 (sample SAMN13153371, study PRJNA577476) | soil metagenome | isolation source: 80 cm soil or saprolite under grassland replicate 2 | place: USA:California | collected 2016-06-15 | reverse complement strand
AGAAGGCGGGGCCGGTGGTCGTGCTGGACCTGCGCGACGACGACCCGGCGATGACCGGCGCCACCGGCCTGCGCGCCTCCGTGGAGGCCGCCTTGCGGGAGGAGGACCAGCCCGATGCTTGGCCGGAGCGCTTCCTGGTCGTGGACCGGGCGACCGCGCTGGTCGAGCACCAGGATGCCTACGAGCGCGTCCTGTCGTACGGGTCCCACGGCTCGGCCCGGCTGCTCTGCCTGGCCCTCAGCCTGCCGGGGGAGGCGGTCGGCGAGGTGGCCGCCAGCCCGTGGGTGCTGCGCCTGCCGGCGCTGCTCCGGTCACCGAACGTGGCGGTGCTGTGGGTGGGCGACCTGCGGCCCGGCCGCCTGCCGGGCATGCACCCGCTCGACGCCGCGGGGGCGTCGGACGATCCTGGAGCGCTCCGTGCGCTGGTGGACCTGCTGCGGGGGCACGAGCTGTTCGACGAGGTGCTGCGGGCGGTGGGCACGGGCTCCGACGGGGTGGCCGTGCCGGCCCTGCGTATGCTCGAGCTGGATCTCGGCGACGAGGCCAAGGACAGGGCGTACCGGCAGGCGCTGGTCGCGTTCGCCGGCGACCAGGACGAGCGGCCGGCGGCCGGCGGCCGCGTCGAGGACCTGCCCGAGCCGCTGCTCCGGCTGGTCGATCCGGGGCGCGCCGCCGATGCGTGGGTGTGGCAGCGTGCCGGAGGCAGGGCCGACCAGGAGTACAGGCGGTGCGACCGCGCGGTCGCCGACGCCGAGAGCGTCTACGTCGCCATGCGGGGATGGACCGGCCTGCTCGGCCCCGGCCGGCACGGTGAGGACGCGTCCTCGTGTCTGGAGGAGGCGGCCAGCGGCCTGAGCGCGTACCGGGCGCTGGTGGTCCGGGCGCTCCAGGACAGTGACAGCAGTCCCGGCCTGCCGCCGGAGCGGCGCGAGCGCCTCGCCAGGCTGGGCATCGACCCGCCGCACGCGGCCGAGCTGTCCCGGGAGCAGGTGGGCACCGGGCTCTGGGAGTACCTGCTGCGCCTGCTCGAGGACCGGGTGCCGCTGCGCTCGGCGGTCGCGCTGCTGACCCGCCTGGCCGCGCGCATCGCGCCTGGCGGCAGCGCCGCACGCCTGGCCGACCTGGAGGAGGGATGCCCCGCCGAGCTGGCGGGGGAGGTCTCCGGCGCCGGGCCCTTCAGCGTGCGTGGCTCCGCCCCGACACAGCTGGCGGGGGCCTTCGCCGCCGCCGCCCTTGCCGCCATGGCCCCGGGATGGGGTCTGGTCTCCGGGCTGGTGCTGGCCGTGGCCCAGGGCGGGCTGACGCTGCTCGCCGATGCACGCCGCCCCAACCGGACCGCCGGCCGCGAGGTGGACGGTGGGTCCTCGACCGGCGCGCTCGCCCAGACGCTCGCCGGCGCGGCCGGGGCGCTGGGCGGGGCGCTGCTGGCCGCGACCAGGGGCGTGCCACCGTGGGCCGGGCTGCTCGCCGTGGCCGCCGGGCTGATCCTGGCGGTCGGGTTGGCGCTGCACCGCTGGACCGCCGCGGTCGACCTCTGGTGGTCCCAGACCGGGGCTGGCGAGGCGCGCGAGGCGCTGCTCGGCGCGGAGAGCGTCCTGGCCGACGCGGTGCGGGACGACTGGCTCGCCGCCAATGCGCGGCTGTACGGCTCCGACGGCGCCCGCGCCGTCGCCGGCCTGCTGCGCCGGCTGGCGGACGTCGCCCACGCGGTGGCGGCCCAGCCCAGCTTCGAGGCGTATGCCGCGGCGCCCGCCGGCGGGCACGCGACGCCGGTGTGGCTGGAGCGGGCGCCGGGGGAGGCCGGCCCCGAGCTAGTCGGCACGCTGGTCGGCGATCTGGCCGAGGCCGCCGTGGTGACGCTCTATCCGTTCTGGGGCGTCGTCGAGGGCAGCCCCGGCGAGACGCGGAGCGTGCCGGTCGAGGAGCGCTTCGGGGAGCTCCTGGCCGTCAGCAGGCGCGTCCTCACGCGCCACGGGCTCGCGCACCCGCCTCCGTTCATCCGCTACCCGGAACGGCGCGCGACACCGCCGATCCTGCTCGACGTGGGCGGCGACCGCCTCGCCCAGGTGCTGCGGGCCGGCGACGCCCCGGAGGGCGTGGTGCCCTTATGCACCGCCGAGCAGGCGCGGCTGGTCAGCCGCGACCCCAACGCCGCGTGCTGGATCCGGTTCGCCCCGGACTCCAGCCGCGTGGCCGCCGACGCCTCGGCGGTCCCGGTGGGCGCACCCTGGCGCGGCGCAGGGCCGACCTCCAGACCGCCGGGGGCGGGTGGCGGCGAACCGCCCTGGGCCGGAGCCGACGACCTGCTGTGGACGTCGTCGGGCCAGTTCGCCGGGGTGCTGCGTCTCACCCCCGTCCGGCGGGACGCGCTGGCGGTTGTCCGGCCACGGCAGGAGCGCGTCGGTGAGCGCAAGCCATGAACGGCAGCGCACCGTACCAGCACGCGGTCATCGAAGTCATCGAACAGGAGGCGCCTAGCATGCCGCAGGACGGGAGGAGGCCGTCCCACCAGCGCGGCAAGGGGCGCGGCGAGCTGTGCTTCCGCACCCCGGGCGGGCTCCAGGCGCAGTACCCGGCCGTCGTCGGGCCGGACGAGCACCACCGGGCCGACGGCCCCTTCCGCCGGCGGACCGTGCGGCTGGCCGAGGGCTGGGAGGTCGTGCAGCGCCGCCTCCCACGAGAGGCGGCCACCGCCGAGGCCAGCGACCTGTTGGAGCGGGAGATCCGCGGAGCGCTCGTCGTCTTCAGGGCGTACCAGGACAGCCGGCACGCCGTCCTGTTCCCGATGCTCGCCGGGTACGACCTCGACGCCGACGAGCCGTTCGTGCTCTACCCCGAGCGATCCTTCACGCCGTTGCCGTCGCTGGCCGGCAGCGCCAGCCTCGACCAGCAACGCGGGATCGGGCGCGACCTGGTGCTGATGGTGCGGCTGCTCGAGGGCGTGGGCCTGGTCCACCGGGGACTGTCACCCGCCACGCTCGGATGGGAGAACGGTCGCATCCGCCTGCTCGACCTGTCCGGCCAGGCCAGGGTGGGCCGACCCCGCACCCCATTCGGTCAGCCCCCCTGGGCCTCCCCCGAGCAGCGGGCCGGGGTCGGCGACGCCGACGCCAGGGATGCGTTGTGGAGCGTCGCCCAGCTGATGTACTACCTGCTTTACGGACGGCCGGGAGACGCCGACGGGATGGCGCCCGAGTTCGGCGAGGACCGCACCGTCGCCCCGGTCCTGGCTCCGGCCTTTGCGCCCCGGGCCGAGCAGCGGCCCCGCCCCGGGGCGCTGCTGCCGCTGCTCGCCTGCCCGGACCCCTTCCAGCTCGACCCGCCGCTTCCCGACCCGCTCGACCCTGGCCGCCAGGAGTTCGACCGCCAGCTCGCGACGAAACGGCGAGACCTGGGGCTGCCGCCGCCGGCCATGGTGGTGCCGAACCGCCAGCGGGGCGCCGGCGCCGCCGGAGGCGGACGGCGGGGCCGGTGGCCGTTCGGCGGGTCGCGGGGGAGGGGGGCGCGATGACCGTCGACGGCCAGGGGGCCGAGCCGGGCGTCGTCCTGTGCCCCTACTGCCTCGATCCCGTGCGGTACGACCCGGCCGCCCTGTACACGCTCGACAGCAGCAACCGCTACCAGAAGCTGACCTCCAGGCGGGGCGCCAACCCCTACCACGTCGACGACGAGCTTCGCCGTGCCTTCCAGCGATGCCCGGGCGCCTCGGACGTCGGCGAGCACTACATCCCCGTCCCGTACCTGACCCACGGCCGGCCGCTCACCGTGGCGATGGTTGGCAGCTCGTCAACCGGCAAGACGCACCTGCTCACCGCGATCCTCGCCCAGATCATCAGGGGCGGGCTGGACGACCACGGCCTGAAATGGCGGTCGGTCAACGCCGCGATGCATGCCCGGTTCCGGGAGCGGCAGGTGCAGCCCCTGCAGCGCGGCGAGGTACTGTCCGCGACCCACCAGCCCACCTTCGCGGACTTCGCGGACGCCCTGCTGATCAGCGGGCCGGGCTTCACCTGCCCGGTAGCGTTCTTCGACCTCGACGGGGAGAGCCTCACCCGGACCGACCGGACGACCCGCTTCCTGGCCGGCGTCGACGCGTTCGTCTTCGTGGTGGACCCGCTGCTGGCGCTGCGGCTGCCGCAACTCGACCAGCTTCGCGAGCGTCTCGGTCTGCGGGTGAGCGAGCTGGGCGACCCGGCCTTCGCCACCGTGCTCGACCGCATCCCGCGGACCGGGAAATACCTGGACGTGACCGCGGCACTGGTGGTCAGCAAGAGCGACCTGATCCGCTTCGACCCTCCGGCGGACGAGTGGCTGTCGGAGCCGAGCCAGGCGCCGCTCTCGCCCCGGCTGGTCTGGCGGGAGAGCCGCGACGTCTACGCATTCCTCCAGCATCACGGCGGGACCCCGTGGCTGCGCCCGTTCATGGACTGCAAGCGATGCACCCTGCACTTCGCCTCCGCCACCGGGGCGCAGGCACGAGACTCCTCGTTCCCCCGGGGCGTGCGGCCTCGCCGGGTCCTCGAGCCGCTGCTCGCCATCTTCGCCATGAACGGCCTGCTCGGAGCGGGGGCCGCGGACCCCGTGGGGCTCTGAGGCCGATGACGCCTGCCCCGCGGTCGGTGGACCGCATCGTCTTCCGCTGGGACCCGGACGGCGCCTCGGGCGCGCCGGGCCTGACCCCCGTGGCGTTCTCCTGCTCGCAGGAGCTTGCCCGCCAGCTGTTCCACGGCCTAGGCCCCGTGGTGCGCACCGAGGGGCGGCGCGGCCGGGCCGGTGTGGCCCGCCTGAAGTGGCACGGCAGGACCGTGCTGCTGCGGCGGGACCCGGCGAGGGATCCCAGTGGCCGCCCGAACACCGTCAGCAGCGTGCTGCTCGCCACCCCGGACGTCCCCGGCCCGGAGGTTCTCAGCCCGGAGGTCTGCCTGGCCATGCTGCACCGGGACTGGGAGCGCCTGACGGGCCCGGTCGCCGAGGCCAGCGGCGTCCTCCGCCGGCTCGACGAGGCGGACCTGCGGCGCCTGGTCGCCACGGCCACCCCTGGCTTCGACCGCGCCATCACCGAGGTGGCCGGCCCGCTCGCCGCCGCGGTGGCGGCCATGGTCCGCTTCCCCGACCGACGCCTGTCGATCCTGGATCGGAGCCAGGGCAGCGATCCGCCACCCATCCTGTGGGGCCTGCGGCAGCTGCTCGGCGACCGGATGGGGGAGCAGACCTTCTCCACCCATGAGACGGCCGACTCTCAGCCCTTCCGGGTGGCGTTCGTGCCGGAGTGGCCAGCCTCCGCCGCCTACGATCCAGACCGGTGCAACCTCGACCTGGAGACGGTCCACACCGACCGGGCGCAGGCGGTCGCCACCTGCTTGGTCGGCTCCTACCAGCGGGACCCGGCGGCGTACCGGTCCCGGCTGGGGCGGCTGCCCGCACTCGCCGGCCTCACGCTCGAGGAGCGGCTGCGCCAACTCGACAAGCTGGGACTGCCGGACTCGTGGGGGTCGGCCGCCCGGCCGCGCCCGCATCCCCGCCCGCAGCCCGCCGAGCCCTGGTGGGTGCCGCCGCCCTTCCCGGCCGTGCCCGAGCCGGTGCCCGCCGCCCGGCCCGCGACCCCCGGCATGATCGTGGACGGGCCGCCGGACCGCGCGGCGGCGCGCGAGCCGCACGATTTCGACCCGTACGTCCCGCCGTCCGTGGGGCCGCTCCGCTGGGTCGCCGGACGGGTCAGGCGGTGGCTTCGCCCGCTCCCCACCACGACCCAGACCGAGGAGCGCAAGGCGCTCAAGGAGCTGCGGAGGCTCACCGAGCGGAACCACAGCTCGCGGAAGGACCCGGACGTGGCGGAGCAGTTGGGGCGGCTCGACTCGAGGTCGCTGCTGTCGGGCCTCGCCCACGACGACACCACCTACCCCCTGGCCCGGCTGCTGCTGGCGGAGCTTGCGAACCGGTCCCCGTACTGGAGCGCGGCCGAGGCCGACAAGGTCTGCGCCACGGTCGTGACGCAGCGGCTCTACCTGGACCACCTGATTCGATGGCGGGCCGCGGCGCCGCGGCCCGGACCAGGCGGCGCCAGCGGCGCGGCGACGGCGGAGCCCGACCGGGAGCGCGTCGCGCTGCCCATGGGCGTCTTCGACTGGGCCGTACGCCCTCGGCTGCGACGGCGCCTGCGACGCGGCAGGGCGGCGGCGCTGATCGAGCGGCTCATCCAGGACCTGCTGGCCGACGTCGGGCAGGACGGCAAGCGCGTCGCGGTCGCCCTGGCGCTCGACGAGCGACCCCTGCCGCTCACCCAGGCGGCATGGCGTTCCCTGCTGGCGCAGGTGCTGCCACCGCCGCTGCGACCCCAGGGAGACGCGGAAGGCCGCAGCCGGTGAGCCCGTTCATCCGCCGCCGCGGCGGTGCGGCAGCGAGCGGCGCCGCAGCCGGGAAACGCACTCATGCACGGCAACCGCGCCGAGGTGGTCGCGGCCGACCTCCAAGCCGCGCACGCCCCACCAGCTTCGCTCGCGCCGGTAGACGACCGTCCCGCCGTGACCCAGCGGGAGCGCCAGCTCGCGCGGGTCGCGGGCCAGCCCCTCGCCGGTCGCCTTGAGCAGTGCCTCCTCTCACACCCAGCACTCCATCAGGACCCTCGGGCCTTTCGCCAGCCCCTAGCGCTAGCAGCGTGCTGGTCGTCGCATCAGACAGGCCATCGTCCCGTAGGGAGAAGGACGGCATGGCCACCAGCAGGACGGACACCAGGACAGCAAAGACGCGCCTCCGGGCGCGTCTCATTGGGCTCATCGGCGAGGATCTTGACCGGGGCTGGCGCCTGGCTGGCTGAGCCCACAGCGCGGGCGTTCCCCGCCACCGGTAACTACCTGGGCCTTGCGATGGCTCGACCGCTGAAAGTAGGGATGGAGTCATGCCAGACGCTGGGCCTTCTGCTCTCCAGGGATCAGTCTTGTGCGTAGGCGTCAGGCGGACCAGGGGCCAGGTCGGACCAGTCCGGGCAGATAGGCGCTGAGACGTTTGACGAGCGCCATCAGCACGGCGTCGTCGGCTCCACTGTGGGCGACCGCCTTGGCCGGAGCCACGTCGAGCGCTGCCCGGCTGAGCGTGGCCGCGTCGGTGCCGATGACACGCCACACATGCAGGGGAGCCGACCCTCCGTCTGGAGCTGGGTCCTCGCTGACGTCGAAGACGTAGATCCAGTCTGTTGGCTCTGGCGAGCGGTCATCCAAGAGCCGCCAGGTGCCGTCGGGCTGCTCGCGAAGCGTGGGTGCGCCCAGGAAGGGCTGCCAGGAGTCCCACACCGGCCTGGGCAGCGCCAGCACGCAGCCAACCGAGGTACTGCGCTTGGTGACCTGGAACTTGAACGCGGTCTGGTAGAAGGTCCGCTTGAAGACATTGGAGATGTTTGGCCCCTCGATCTTGCGCCCCGTCCACTCGGGGTTGTTTGCCACCTGGGCGGCGAAGTCGTCTGGGTGCAGGTCGAGCGCTCCGCGCAGCGCGGAGACAGCCTGTCGGTAGCTGCCGTGTGTGTCGGTGGTCTGGAGCTCAATGACGCCGTACTTGCCGACCTGCACACGGGCTCCCGCTGGCGCCAGCCCTGACAAGGCTGGCGCTGTGCGTGTGCTGTCGGGGAGTAGCTCGACGATGGTGATATCGAACGACAGCTCAGGCGAGGCGGGGGTCTTGGGCAGCGAGATTTCGCCGCCGAGCTTCTCCTGGAAGTACACGAAGTGTCGGGCGCCGTCAGATCTCGTCAGCGCTCGTAGGACTCCATCGCGAAAGCCCTCGTCGGCGAGGTTGGCGGCAGGTGCCAGGACGACGGGGGCCGCGCTGGAGAGCCTGAAGAGACGGCGGACCATCTGCTCCAGCAGGCGGCTGTCAAGCGCCCGGTAAGGGCAGACGAGCCAGTCCTGCCGGGGGCCGTTGCTGGCGGCGCTGATGGTGCATACGCCCAAGGAGGCCTCGGCCTTGATGCAGCGCCGGTTCTCTCCGATAGCCAGCGTGAGGAACGGGCAGCGCTGGGTCCGCCAGTCAGCGAGCGCGACCGCTGAGTCCGAGACCTGTGGGAAGACGCGGTGGCCGAACCACTCCGAGACGCGCGGCCTAGTTATTGCCTGGTCCCCGCCGGTGGCTGCTCGGCTCACGCGAGCCCGTCCCCCAGCGGCTGGGGGGCGGCGGGAGTCGGAAGTCATACCAGCACGAGCGTATCCAAAATCTCACCGTGGACGCCAAGCGCAGGAACGGGCCGCCGGCGAAATGGTTCATGCAGCTGGGGGCCCGGCCGTCCGTCAAGGCAACGGAGCAGCTCGTCGGCCACAGCGCCAGCGAGCTGCACAGGGACGGCGTTTCCGACCTGCTCGTACTGGCTCGACCGATCGCCGTGGAATACGAAACGGTCTGGGAAGCCCTGCAGGCGCGCCGCCTCACGGATGGTGATAGTGCGGTCCTGCTCGGGGTGGGTGTACTCGCCGGTCTTTGGGTCGCGGAACCGGGTGATCACCGCACGGGGTGTACCGTCCCACGTCATGCGCCGGTACCGCCGGGTGTGGTCCTTGCGCAGCGCCCGCTGCATGCCGGGCGGCAGCAGCTCGAAAGGCAGGTCACGCCAGTCCTGGCCAGGCTTGAGGGCTGCGATCCGGGCCAGGTTGGCCTTCGACAGGCGGGCCGCATAGTGGTTCCACAGCTCGTCGCCGAGCCCCTCTCGCATGCGCTCCTGGTAAGGAGTCACTGGCCTGCCCGTGTACCGGTCCACCATGCTGCCAGCGCACACGGCCGGCAGGTCGCTGATCGCCTCGTAGGCGGTGACGAAGCCCCGCATGTCATTGGTGGTCACGGTGCGGTTGGAGACGAGGTCGCCGATACCCCTGTCGCCGTGCGTGGGAGCAGGAAACCCATAACCCGGAGGGATGCCCAAGTCATCGCGCCAGGCGACGACCACCAGCCGCCAGCGCATCTGGGGAGCGCCGTACTGGGCTGCCAGCAGCTCCGCACACGAGGCCACATATCCGGCCTGGCCGAGGCCCTGCAGGATCGCGCGCAGATACGCGCCACCGGCCAGCGTGAGCAGACCGGGGACGTTCTCGACCACGACCGCGCGTGGGCGCAGGCCCGACGCGACGCGCAGCACCTCACGGAACAGGTTGTTGCGCTCGTCCCAGACAACCCGTGCGCCCATCATAGAGAAGCCCTGGCAGGGCGGGCCCGCGAACAGCAGGTCGAGTTCTCCCGGCCCGACCTCGGCCGCCTGGCCGATCTTGTCGGCGTCTAGCTGTCGAAGGTCTGCCGCCATAAATCTGCTGGGCAGGTTCGCGCTGTGGGTCATTCCGTAGGTCGGGTCGATATCGATCCCAAGTCGCAGGTCGAACCCTGCCGCGAGCAGGCCGAGCGACGCTCCTCCTGCCCCACAGAACAGGTCAACAGCAGCTCGCCTCGTAGATGACGGCACTGGCCGAGCGAGCCCATCCGACGCTGCGGCGGTGCAGGCGGGTCCGCCGCTGTCAGTGGCGGCGCCGTGGTTGGGTGCGTCCTGCACTTGCACTTCTGGCAAGCGGCCCCCTCTCTGTGTCTGGCGGCGGAACCCTAGCACTGCTTCCAGGCGAAGTTGGCGGCGCGGCTGAATCTGTGGATGATTGCGTCCCATGGCGGAGCAGTGGGTCTCGACCGCGGCGAGCAAGGGCCTTCGTGGACGCCGCAGCAAGGACACCGAACCTGAGCTGCTTCTGCGGCGTGCGCTGCATGCCGCAGGGGCGCGGTTCCGCCTCCACCGCCAGCTTGCCTACGGCTGCACCCCGGACCTGGTACTTCCACGCCGTCGCGTAGCTGTCTTTGTCGACGGTGACTTCTGGCACGGCTGCCCAGCACACGGCCGGCGGGGCTTCCGAGGTCCGAACGCCGGCCTGTGGCAGACCAAGATCGCCCGGACACAGAAGCGGGACGAGCATGCCACCCAACTGGCTGAGGATGCCGGGTGGGCCGTGGTGCGGCTCTGGGAGTGTGAGGTCCGGGTGGACCCGGCCGGAGCGGCGCGACGGGTGCTCGCCGCATCGCCTGGCGGCACCCAGCCGCAGAGGAGGCGCTGAAGCTAGCCAGCAGGGCCGCGGCACTGGCAAGGACTGCGTGGTGTCACGCCGCATGGGCCATCTCCGGGACCGGATTACACTGATGTCATTTAACCCTAACCACGACCCTGCGTCATCACCTGCCGCGCCAAGTGGGCTCTTGGCGTGCAGTCACTGACCCAGCTGCTGTCCATGGCGGCCTGTTCTGACACATGTAGCGATTACCCTAAATCGGCTATGCGCTGTCGCAGGCTCTGCTCCGCGAGTCTGACCGGCGGCAGCTCTCTGAGCTGTATGGGGTTGACCAGCTCCGCCAGTTCCTCCAAAGCGCCCACGGCGAGCGGCTGTCCGCCGCCTGGCGGCTGGCGCGCTGACCGGCATGCGCCGCGGCGAGCTGCTCGGCCTGCGCTGGAGCGACCTCGACCTGGACCAGGGCTGGCTGTCGGTCCGCCAAGCGCTGGTCGTGGTCGACCGCCAGGTTCAGGTCTCCGAGCCCAAGACCGTCCGCGGTCGCCGGCTGATCGCGTTGGATCCCGGCATAGTCACCGCGCTGCGCGCCCACCGCGCCGGCAGGCCGCTGAGCGGCTCGCGCTCGGCCCGAGCTGGTCTGCAGGTGATCTGGTGTTCGCCCGCGAGGACGGTCAGCCGCTGCACCCCGACTGGTTCCGCCGCCGCTTTGAGCGGCGCGCCCGCCGCGCCGGGCTGCCCCCGACCCGCTTCCACGACCTGCGCCACCCTGGCCCTGCAGGCCGGCATGCACCCCAAGGTCATCAGCGAGCGGCTGGGGCATTCCACCGTGGCGATGACCCTGGACATCTACTCCCACGCCATTCCCGCCCTGCAGCACAACGCCGCAGCCACCATCGCCGACCTCGTCAGCGGCGCGGCCACCGCAGCCGGCGGGCTCGGCTGAAACCCGAAGGGGACGGGCGGCGAGCAGGGCCGCTGAGCTGCGGTTTTGGTAGCGCGCCGCGAGGGACTCGAACCCCCAACCGCCAGATCCGTAGTCTGGTGCTCTATCCATTGAGCTAGCGGCGCTCAGGGCGGAGGCAGCGCGATTCGAACGCGCGACGGGGGTTTGACCCCGAACCCGCTTAGCAGGCGGGCGCCATAGACCAGACTAGGCGATGCCTCCACCGGTGCCCAAACCGGCTGGTCGCCGGCTTGGGCTGCCCTATTGTAGGGAACCTGACGCCGAGACCCAAGCCGATAGGTCGACGCGGCACGACCTTGGACGATTCGTCATGATGCAGGCGATCCCATCGGCTCGGCGGGGAGGGAGACCAACGGGGAGATCAGCGGGCGAGCTCCCGGCGGGGACGGGGCGGCGGCGGCTCGGGAACTTCCGCACGCCGGAGCTTGCCTCGCGCGTGCAGGAGGTGCTGGCCGAGGCGGGCATCCCTTCGAGCCGCGAGCCCGACCCGGAGCGTCCGGAGCGGTGGGGTCGGCTCCTGGACTGGCTCGTGCACATGACCGGCGCCCGCGGCAACCGGCTGTGGGTGCCGCGCGAGCGGTTCCGGGAGGCGGTCCGAGCGCTGGAGCAGGCCCGGCGCGAGGGCCGATGAGGGAGGGCCGATGAGGGAGGGCCGATGAGGGAGGTGCCGGGACTTTGCTGACCACCGCACTGAAGGTCCTGCCGCTCCTGGTGGGCGCTCTCATCGTGGCGTTCACCGCGCTCTCCGCTGTGCTCACCATGGTGGTGCCGAGGGCGACCCCCGTGCTCCTCACCCGCTGGGTGTTCGTGGGCGTGCGCGAGGTCTTTATGCTGCGGAGCCGGCACGCCGGCAGCTACGAGCAGCGCGACCGGAGGATGGCGCCGTATGCCCCCGTCAGCCTGCTCACCCTTGCGTTCACCTGGCTGGCGGTGGTGCTCGGCGGCTATATGCTGATGTACTGGTCCCTTGGCGAGCGTCCCTGGCGGCTCGCGTTCAAGCTGAGCGGCTCGTCGCTGTTCACGCTCGGCTTCACCGCGCCGCCGACCGACCTGCCGGCCACGGCACTCTCCTTCACCGAGAGCGGGCTCGGCCTTGCGCTCCTGGCCCTTCTCATCAGCTACCTGCCCGCTATCTACGCGGCCTTCTCGCGGAGGGAGGCGGTGGTGGCGTCGCTCGACGTCCGCGCGGGGCGACCGCCGTCCGCGGTGGCCATGCTGGAGCGCCTCTCGCGCATCAAGGGCCTCGGCGAGATGCACGACTTCTGGCGGCGCTGGGAGGAGTGGTTCGTGGACATCGAAGAGACCCACACCACCAACCCGAGCCTGGTCTTCTACCGCTCCCCGGTGCCGGAGCGCTCGTGGGTCACGGCGGCGGGCGCCGTGCTGGACGCCGCCTCGATCATCGCCTCCACCGTGGAGGGGCCGCGGCAGAGCCAGGCAGAGCTGTGCATCCGCTCCGGCTACCTGACGCTGCGGCGGATCGCCGGCTACTTCGGGATCGCCTACGACCCCGATCCCCATCCGGACGACCCCGTCTCGATCACGAGGGAGGAGTACGAAGCGGTCTGCGAGCGCCTGGCCGCAGCGGGCGTGCCGCTCAAGCCGGACCGTGACCAGAGCTGGCGTGACTTCGTCGGCTGGCGGGTCAACTACGACACCGTGCTGCTGGCCCTGGCGGGCCTGACGATGGCGCCGTACGCGCCGTGGTCCTCGGACCGCTCGCTGCGCTACCGCCGCCCGCCGCTGACGCGGAAGGCGACGCGCAACCTCCGCTGACCTCCGGAACCCGCTGACCCGCGCGCAACCGCCGCGGAACTGCGGAGGAGGCGGGATTCGAACCCGCGGGGCCCTCACAGGCCCGGCGACTTTCAAGGTCGCTGCCTTCGGCCGCTCGGCCACTCCTCCGCGGGGGAGTTTACTTGGCCGGCGCGATCGCCTCGGAGCCGAAGTAGGGCTGGAGGGCGGCGGGGATGCGGACGGAGCCGTCGGCCTGCTGGTGGTTCTCGAGCAGGGCGACGATGGTACGGCCCACCGCGACCGCGGTGCCGTTGAGGGTGTGGACGGGCCGGTTGCCGCCCGGCTCCCGCACCCGGCAGCCGATCCGCCTGGCCTGGTAGTCGGTGCAGTTGGAGGTCGAGGTGAGCTCGCGCCAGGTGCCCTGCGACGGGATCCACGCCTCGCAGTCGTACTTCTTGACCGCGGAGGCGCCCAGGTCACCGGCGGCGATGTTGACGACCCGGTAGGGGATCTCGAGGGCGCCGAGGATCTCCTCCTGGCGGGCGAGCAGCAGCTCGTGCTCTTCGGCGGAGGCCTCGGGCAGCACGAACGAGACCATCTCGACCTTGTCGAACTGGTGCACGCGGAAGATGCCGCGCGTGTCCTTGCCGTAGGAGCCTGCCTCGCGCCGGAAGCAGGTCGAGAAGCCGACGTAGCGGCGCGGCAGGCTGCCGGGATCGAAGATCTCGTCGGCGTGGTAGCTGACCAGCGGGACCTCCGAGGTGCCGGCCAGGTAGAGATCGTCGTCGGCGGTGCGGAAGATCTGCTGCTCGTCGGTGGGGAGGAAGCCGGTGCCGAACATCGCCTCGCGGCGCACGAGCACCGGCGGGACCATCGGCACGAAGCCGGCGCTGGCCAGGCGGTCGACGGCGAAGCGGACGAGGGCGAGCTCGAGCACCGCGCCGGGACCGGTGAGGTAGCCGAAGCGGGCGCCCGAGACCTTGGCCGCCCGCACGGTGTCGATGGCGCCGAGCAGCTCGCCGAGATCGAGGTGGTCGCGCAGCGGGAAGCCGAGGTCCGGCGGGGTCCCGGCCCGGCGCAGCTCGACCGCGTCGTCCTCCCCGCCCTCTGGCACCGACGGGTCGGTCAGGTTCGGCACCCGGGCGAGGAGGTCGTGCAGCTCGGCCTCGACCTGGCGCAGCCGCTCGCCGGTACGGTCGATGCTGCCGGCGAGCTCCTTGAGACCGGCCAGGACGCCGGCGCGGCGCTCCGGGGCGGCCTGCGCGACCTCCTTGCCGCGCCGCTTCTGCTCGGCGCGCAGGCCGTCCACCTCGGTCACCAGGGAGCGGCGGCTCGCGTCCAGCTCCAGCAGCCGGTCGACGGCGTCGGCCACGCCGGGGCCGCGGCGCGCCAGGGACTCCCGGACCATCTCCGGGTTGTCGCGGATGAGCTTGAGATCGAGCACGCTGGGCCTCCACGAAGAATGCGTGATACGTGATGCGCGAGGGAACGAGGGGTCCCCTGGCCGGCAGGCTACTACCCGCCTGCTGCCGGTTGGCGGGACGAGGGGCCGGACGGGGCTAGACGAGGGGCTCGACCTGAGATCGGGCGGGCGGGCGGCCCGTCCCGCCCATCGCCATGGCGATGGCGGCCCGCTCCTCGTCGGAGAGCTGGTGCTCTGACCGGCCGCCCTTGACCGCCTTGGCGTACGAGCGCGAATCGGTGCGGCCGTTGATGGTCGACAGCACGACGCCGTCACCGGCCTCGTCGAGGAACGCCGCCGAGAACGAGAGCTGCCCGCCCACGTCGGGGAAGGCGTCGTAGCGGGCCAGGCCGACGGTCCGGACCGCCGACGACACCCGCTGGCGGAGCTGGGCGGTCTCGCGGCCCATGAGGCCCGCTATCCGCTGCAGCTCTTCGACAGCCTCGATGTGCCGGGACACCACGCTCAGGAGGTCGCCACGGGGCACGCCCTCGAGCAGCCGGGCGTAGGCACGCCTGACGCGCCTCAGCCGCAGGCCAAGGGCCAGCACGGCGAGCAGCAGCACCGCGCAGGCGGCGAGGCTTGCGTACACGAGCGCGGTCAACCGCTCGACCGAGAGGGCTGGCACGACTGCGACGACCTCCTGCAATTCTCGAGCGCACCGGGGAAGGCTGGCCTGCGGGAGCCAGGGCCGCCAGAGATTGTACAATGCGAGGACTTTGGACGAAGGTCAGCTTCGGAAGCTTCTGAGCGCAGTGGCCCGAGGCGAGCTGCCCGCCGAAGACGCGGTGCGCCGCCTGGTGCGCCTCCCCTTTGAGGACCTGGGGTTCGCGCGTGTCGACCACCATCGTGCCTTGCGGGCGCTTGGCCCGGAGGTGGTCTACGCCCGCGGCAAGACCCCGGAGGAGACGGCCGCGATCGTGACCGCGCTGCTCGGGCAGGGCGGCGCGCCGGTCCTGGTCACCAAGGCGGACCAGGCGCACGCCGACGCGGTGGTGGCGGTGGCGCCCGGGACCGAGTGGCACGCGCGCTCGGGCATGCTGGTGTGCCGCCGGCTGGAGCCTTCCGAGGACGCGGGTCTGGCGCTGGTGGTCTGCGCCGGCACCAGCGACCTGCCGGTGGCCGAGGAGGCGTGGGTCACGGCCGAGTCGTTCGGCTGCCGGGTGGACAGGCTGCTGGACGTCGGCGTGGCCGGGGCGCACCGGCTGTTCGCCGACATCGAGCGCCTGCAGGCCGCCGGCGTGCTGGTGGTGGTCGCGGGCATGGAGGGCGCCCTGCCGTCGCTGGTCGCCGGGCTGGTCGGGGCGCCGGTCATCGCGGTGCCCACCAGCGTCGGCTACGGCGCCGCCTTCGAGGGCCTGGCCGCCCTGCTGGGCATGCTGAACTCGTGCGCGGTGGGCGTTGCCGTGGTCAACATCGACAACGGCTTCGGCGCGGGCGCGCTCGCCGCCCGCATCCTGGCCGGCCGCGTCGTGGACCGCCGTGCGGCCGCCCGCGAGCGTGAGGGCGCGCCGTGACCGGCCGTCCCGCGTCTGCTGCGCCGTTCGCTTACTTCGACTGCTTCGCGGGGATCGCTGGCGACATGGTCCTCGGTGCCCTGCTCGACGCCGGCGCCTCGGTGGAGGTGCTGCGCGCCGGGCTGGACCGGCTCGATCTCGACCCGTTCGAGCTGGAGGTCGCCGAGGCCGAGCGCGGCGGGATCGGCGCGACCCAGGTGACCGTGCACACCGCGCCCGGCCGCACCGGCGGCACCGGGCCGAGTGCGTCCGGGGCCGGGGGTGCCGGCTCGGCCGAACGAACCTGGGCGGACCTGCGCGCCGTGCTCGCCGCGGCGGACCTCGCCGAGCCGGTCCGCCGGCGCGCGCTCGAGACCTTCTCCAGGCTCGCCGGCGCCGAGGGGCGCGTGCACCGGGTGCCGCCCGAGGCGGTGAGCTTCCACGAGGTGGGCGCGGTCGACGCGGTGGTCGACGTGGTCGGCGCCGCCCTGCTCCTGCACGATCTCGGGGTCGAGGAGGTGTGGGCCTCACCGGTGGCCACGGGCAGCGGTCGCACCCACGGCGGGCACGGCGTGCTGCCGGTGCCCCCACCGGCCGTGCTGGAGCTGCTACGCGGCGCACCGGTGTACGCCGGTGGCGTCGAGGCCGAGCTGACCACCCCGACCGGCGCGGCGATCCTGGCGGCCAGCGCCAGCCGCTTCGGAGAGCTGCCGGCGCTGCGGCTCGCCCGCACCGGCTACGGGGCCGGCAGCCGCGTACACCGCGAGCTGCCCAACCTCCTGCGGGTCGTGCTGGGCGAGCGCCTCGACCCCAGTGTCGGGGGCGGCGGCGGGGACGGTGGGCTGGTGCTCGAGGCCAACATCGACGACATGACGCCGGAGCTGGCCCCGTGGGTGCTCGACAGGCTGCTCGGCGCCGGCGCGTCCGACGTCTGGCTCACCCCGGTCCACATGAAGAAGGGGCGGCCCGGGATCACCCTGTCGGTGCTCTGCCCGGCGGGGACCGATGCGGAGATCCGGGCGGTGCTGTGGCGCGAGACCTCGACCCTTGGCGTACGCGGCCTGCCGGTCCGCAAGTGGGCGCTGGAGCGCCGGCTGGTCGAGGTCGAGCTGCCCGGCGGCAAGGCCCGCGTCAAGGTCGGGCTGGACCAGGGTCGTGTGGTCAACGTGGCGCCCGAGTTCGCCGACTGCGCGCGGCTCGCCGAGCAGACCGGTCGGCCGCTGAAGGAGGTCATGGCGCGCGCCCAGGCAGCCGCCCTCGCCCTCCTGGACGCGGAGAGCGGCGCGGCTCGGCCGCCTCGCGGCGCATCCTGAGCCCGATCACGGCCAGCGCCACCGCGAACGCGACCGACACCACGGCGAGCACGCCGTGCACCGCCTTGAAGCCGAAGTCGTGGTCGGGATCGCGAGCGATGTTCCACATCCGGGTGACCCAGACGTACAAGGTCCAGGCGGCCGCGGCAAGCAGCACGTTGGCACGTGCCCGGGAGCTCCTCATGCCCGCCATGCTACGGCCCGGGCTCGGAACGTGCAGCACGAGTCGTCGATGTGCGGTCGCCGCTACCCGAGGCCGAGGGAGCGGGCGATGTTGACCTTGAGGATCTCGCTGGTGCCCTCGTAGAGGCGCATGCCCCGGACGAAGCGGGCATAGCGCTCGACGCCCATCTCGGTCATGTAGCCGTTGCCGCCGAACACCTGGATGGCGCGGTCGGCGACGCGCCCGACCATCTCCGTGGCGACGTACTTGGCGAGCGCCGCCTCCCTGCGGCCGTCGGCACCGCGGTCCAGCGCGTCGGCCTGCGCGTACACCAGCAGGCGGGCCTGCTCCAGCTCGGCCACGGAGTCGACGACCATCCCCTGCACGTACTGGTTGGCGCCGATCTTGCGGCCGAACGCCTCGCGCACCTTGGCGTACTCGAGCATGCGGTCGTACAGGTGCTGGGCCGCGCCGATGGCCATGGCCGCGATCGACATGCGGCCGCCGTTGATCCAGCGCATGGCCGAGTAGAAGCCGTAGCCCTCCTTGCCGAGGAGGGCGCCCGAGTCCACCCGGCAGTCGGTGAAGACCAGCTCGGCCTGGTGGGCGTCGTACATGGTGCGCTGGCTGCGCCCGACCTCGAAGCCGGGGGTGTCCTTGTCGACCAGGAAGCACGAGATCCCGCCCTTGGCGCCCAGCCCGGGCTCGGTCGCCGCGAACAGGATCACGTAGTCGGCCTCGGACCCGTGGGTGATGAAGTGCTTGCGACCGTTGATGACCCAGCCGCCGTCCGCCCGCTCGGCGCGGGTGCGGATCTTGGTGGCGTCGCTGCCGGCGTCCGGCTCGGTGAGGGCGAAGCAGGCCTCGCGCTCGGCGCGCATGGTCGGGAACAGGTAGCGCTCCTGCTGCTCGGGCGTGCCGTCCAGCAGGATCGGGGTCGGGCCCTCCACGCTCGGCAGCACGCCGCCGGGCATGGTGAGGAGCAGGCCGTGGCGCAGGCACTCCTCGACGCACAGCACCATCCCGAGGTAGCCGACCCCGGCCCCGCCGCAGGACTCGGGCATGAACAGGGAGTAGAAGCCCTCTGCCGCCGAGCGCTTGCGCAGGGCGCGCTTTTCCTGCTCGAGCGCGGAGAACGTGCCCGTCTCCTGGATCTCCTGCGCGTACACGGACTCCTTGGGGGCGACGTCCCGCTGGATGAAGCTGCGGAGCGCGTCCCGCAGCGCGACCAGCTCCTCGGGCAGTTGCAGCACGCTCATCTCGCCCTCGCCTCCTTGGACCACGTCGCCGGACCACGTCACTCGGACCGTATCGTCCCGATCGTCGGGGCTACCGCTCGTAACCCAGCCCTTTCAGCCTAACGAGCGGGGCAGCCGAGCGGTAGGGGCGCCTCACCGGACCCGGCGACCCTTCTGGAACAGGGCGGCGGGACGGGTGAGGGCGGTCACGTCGGCGACGACGTCGCCTCGGACGGCGAGCACGTCCGCCACCGCGCCGGGGCGCAGCACACCGCGACCGGGCTCCCCCAGCAGGTCGGCCGCCTCGGCGGTGGCGGCGCGCACCCCGGCGAGCACGTCGAGGCCCGCCTCCACCATGGACACCACCTCGTGCGCGACGCGGCCGTGCACGTTCTCGGGAGTCCCCGCGTCGGTGCCCGCGACGACCCTGACCCCGGCCACGACCGCGGCCCGGAACGAGGCGCGCTGGGCCTCGGCCGCCGGCCGCGCCCGGTCCTTGATCCAGTCCGGCACGGTCCTGCCGCGCATGATGCAGTCGGGGGCCGCGAACGTGGCGCTGTAGCGCGCGCCGGTGTCGAGGAACAGCCCGATGCCGGTCTTGTCCAGGAACATGCCGTGCTCCACCGAGTCCACCCCGGCGCGCAGCGCGGCGACCACCCCGCCCTCGCCGATGGCATGGGCGGCGACCTTGAGGCCGAACCGGTGCGCCTCGTCGACCAGCGCGTCGAGCTCCTGCTGGGTGTAGGCGGCGACGCGAGGGTCGAGGCCCCTGGTCAGGACGCCGCCGGTGGCCACGACCTTGATGCAGCGCGCGCCCATGGCGAGGTTGGCCCGCACCGCGGCCCGCATCTGCTCCGGCCCGTCGGCGACGCGGCCCATGTAGGAGATGTGCCCGCCGGTCATGGTCACCGCCGGCCCGGCTGCGACCACCGTCGGGCCCTCCACCGTGCCCGCCTCCACCGCGTTGGCGATCGCGATCGCCTCGCCGCCCGGGGCGCCGAGGTCGCGTACCAGCGTGGTGCCGCCGTCGAGGTGGCGGCGGCAGTTGGCGACCGCCGCCAGGGTCCGGGCCGCCTCGGTGGGAGGGATGTCCCTGGCCAGCTCCGGCCCGGCGCTCGCGACCAGGTGGACGTGGGCGTCGACCAGGCCGGGCAGCAGCGTGCAGCCGGGCAGCTCCAGGACGCGCAGGCGCTCGGCCCCGCTCGGCAGGTCCGCGCCCGGCCCGACCCAGGCGACCGTGCCGCCCTCCAGCCACAGCGCCGCGTCCGGCACCGCGGCCGCGCCACGGCCGTCCAGCAGGAGGGGGGCGCGCAGCAGCAGAGGCTCAGGCGGGCCGCCGGCGGTCATTGGGCCTCCAACCTGGTGGGCGAAGGGGGACTTGAACCCCCACGTCCTTGCGGACACAGGAACCTGAATCCTGCGCGTCTGCCAATTCCGCCACTCGCCCGGGGAACGGCATCGGATTGTAGCAGCGGGCGTGGCGGAGGTGCAGCAAAAGGCCCGCAAGCGGCGGCGCGGGAGCGTGCGCCAGCAGTAGTGTGGCGGTTGTGCAACGGACCCGCCTCGATCCGCGCGGCGGGACGCGGATTGCGAGGCCAAGGCGGGTACACTGCGGCGGGGCGGGGTAGGTTGCAGCCGGCTGCGCTCCCCTGCACCACAGCCGGCTCGACGCCTCGTGAGGTGGTACGTATGCGCAGCGTGGAATGCGTGCGAGCCCAGCGCCGACCCAGCAGGCGTTGCCCGGGGCCGGTGCTGGCAGACGTCGACTGAGGAGTGGCCCAGCCCAGCCATGGGGTTTCTACGGGACTTCGAACGGCGCCTCGAGGGTGCCGTCGAAGGGCTGTTCGCGCGTGCCTTCCGCTCGGGGGTGCAACCCGTCGAGCTGGGCAAGCGCCTGGTCCGCGCGGTCGAGGACAGCCGCCAGGTCGGCGTCAGCCGCGTCTATGTCGACAACGTCTACACCATCGAGCTGTCACCCGGCGACCGGCAGCGCTTCTCCGACTACGAGCGCGCCCTGACCAGCGAGCTGGCCGCCCTGGTGGTGGATACCGCTCGCGAGAACGACTGGGCGATGATGGGCCCGGCCAGGGTCGACCTCGAGACCGGCGGGGACCTGAGCGAGGGACGCTTCCGGGTGGTGAGCCGCGTGGAGACCGCCGAGCAGCCCGTGCCGGCCGTCCGCGGCTGGGTCCCGGAGGCGGCCGCGCCGGTCGGTCCGGCCACCGCCATGCTGCCCGGCGAGGTCCGGTCGGCGCGGCCGCGGGCACCCGCGAGCCTTGCGCTGATCTCCCCGACCGGCGCGGTCGCGCACGTCTACCCCCTCGTTCAGACGGAAGTCATGATAGGCCGGTCTGAGCAGTCTGATATCGCACTTGCCGATCCGGGCGTGTCGCGCAACCATGCTCGGATCATTCGTGAAGGCGATGACTTCATCGTCGAGGACCTGCACTCGACGAACGGGACGGAAGTGAACGGCCAGCCGGTCCGTCGCCGCCGGCTGGCCGAGGGCGACGTGGTGAAGTTGGCGAACTCGACCTTGCAGTTCCGACGGGAGAGCTGATGCCGCCGATCTTCCTGCTTGCGGTCAAGGTCGCCTTCCTGATCGTCTTGTACCTGTTCGTGGCGAGGGCGGTGAGGGCGGTGGTGATCGACGTGTTCGGGCCGCGGACGGAGCGCCGGCGCACCCCGAGCTACGCGCCCGCCCCGGCCCCGCGGCCCGCTCCGGCCCGGGCCTCCCGGCGGCCCCCACGCGAGCTGGTGGTGACCGACGCGAACGGCCGGCGCACGATCCCCCTGAAAGAGTCGATCACCCTGGGACGAGCGGCCACCTGCGACCTGGTGGTCGCGGACAACTACGTCTCGAACGTGCACGCCCGCGTCTACCTGCGGGACGGCTCGTACTGGCTGGAGGACCTCGGCTCCACCAACGGCACCTACGTGAACCGGACGCGGGTCTCGGTCCCCACCGCGATCGGCCCTGGCGACGAGGTCCGCATGGGCAAGGCCACGCTGGAGCTCCGCCGCTGATGGCCCTCAAACGTGGCGCGGTGACCGATATGGGTCGGATGCGCAAGAACAACGAGGACCGCTACCTGATCGCGGGGCGGCTGGCGGCGGTCGCCGACGGCGTGGGCGGTCACAACGCCGGCGAGGTCGCCAGCGCCATCGCCATGGAGGAGCTGGCCGCCCTCGAGCACGCCGGCCCGTGGCCGACCCCCGCTGCGGCGGGCGAGGCCCTGCGCACGGTGTTCCTTCGGGCCAACCGCCGCATCCGCGAGACGGCGGCCAAGGACTCCGAGCTCGACGGCATGGGCACCACCCTGGTCGCGGTGCTGGAGGACGGCGACTCGATCCACCTCGCCAGCGTCGGCGACTCGCGCGCCTACCTGCTGCGCAACGGCGAGCTGACGCAGATCACCGTCGACCACACGCTGGTCCAGGGGCTGGTCGACGAGGGCCGCCTGCGCCCCGAGGAGGCCCTGCGCCATCCGCAGCGCAGCATCATCACCCGCGCCCTCGGGCTCGACGCCAGGCTCGAGGTCGACCTGTTCACCTACAAGCTCCTGCCGGGCGACCGGCTGATGCTGTGCAGCGACGGGCTCTCCGACGTGGTGGACCAGCGGGGCATCCGCAACGTCCTGCTGCGCGTGCCCGACCCGCAGCGCGCGGCCGAGAAGCTGGTGGCCCTGGCCAACGAGGGCGGCGGGCCGGACAACGTCACCGTCATGGTGCTCGACGCCGGCGACCGCGTGGCCCAGGCCGGCGAGCGCACCGGCGACCTGGCCGGCGGCGTGACCGGGGTGACCGGCGTGACCGCAGCCGTCCCGGCGGGCCGCAACGGCGACACCGCCGAGCTCGTGACCGGGCTGCACCCTCGCCTGGCGCGCGCGGACAGCCGGGTCGGGAGCCGGGCGCAGCGCCGGGCGGGGCGCGGGCGCACGGCGACACAGCCGGGCACCCGCGCGGGCCGCTACTCGCGCAAGCGCCGCACCCGGCGCGCCGTGGTGGGCGTGCTGCTGCTCGCGGTCCTCGCCGGGCTGGTGGTGGGCGGCAGGACGCTGCTGTTCAGCCGCTACTGGGTGGGGTTCGACGACGACCACGTGGCAGTGTTCAGCGGGGTCCCGGGCGACGTGGCCGGTCTGCGCCTCTGGCGGCTGCACGAGCGCACTGCGATCACCCGCGTGCAGGTGCCCGCCAGCTACGCCTCGCGCCTGGAGGACGGCGTGAGCGCGTCCAGCCTGTCCGACGCCCGCCGCATCGCCAGGTGCTCCCCGTTCGTCTTCAGCCAGCAGGACTGCACCGCCGGCACGCAGGCGGCGCCCACCTCGACCACGCACCCCACCACCACGACCCGCCGACCCACGACCACCACCAAAGCGAAGGGCTGACCGGTGGAGTCCAGGCGGAACGTGGAGCTGTCCCTGCTGCTCCTGGCGCTGATCCTGTCTGTCGGCGCCTACGTGGTCGTGGGGCTCACCGCGCAGAACAGGGTGCCGTCCGGCACGCTCGGCTACGGCGTCACCCTGACCGGGCTGTTCATCGGCGCGCACCTCGTGCTGCGCCGCGTCGCCCCGCAGGCCGACCCGCTGCTGCTGCCGGGCGCCGCCCTGCTCAACGGGCTCGGTCTGGTGATGGTCCGCCGCCTCGACTACGGGAGCGCCCGCCCGGCGCAGGCGCCGACGCAGGCCCTCTGGACAGTCCTGGGGGTGGCCGTGTTCGTGGCGGTGGTGATCGGGGTCCGCGACCACCGGGTGCTCGACCGCTACCGCTACACCTGGCTGCTCGGCGGCCTGTTCCTGCTGGTGCTGCCGGCCATGCCGTTCATCGGCCGCGAGGTGTTCGGGGCACGCCTGTGGGTGCGGATCGGCCCCTTCTCCGGGCAGCCGTCCGAGCTCGCCAAGATCGCGCTGGTGGTGTTCCTGGCCGCCTACCTTGCCGAGCACAAGGAGCTGCTGGCCACCGCCACCTACCGGGTCGGCCCGCTGCTGCTCCCGGAGGTCAAATACTTCATGCCGCTGGTCATGGCCTGGGGCGTGAGCCTGTTCGTGCTGTTCTTCGAGAAGGACCTCGGCACCAGCCTGCTGTTCTTCGGCGTGTTCGTGGCCCTGCTGTACGTGTCGACCGGGCGCTTCTCCTACGTCGCGGCCGGGCTGGTCCTGTTCGTGCTCGGCGCGATGCTCGCCTACCAGCTCTTCAGCCACCTCCAGGTCCGGGTGGAGACCTGGCGCAACCCCTGGGCCGACTACAACGGCAAGGGCTACCAGCTCGTGCAGGGGCTGTTCGCACTGGCCAGCGGCGGCATCCTCGGGCAGGGCTGGGACCAGGGCAGGCCGCAGATGATCCCGGCGGCGTCGACCGACTTCATCTTCGCCGCCATGGGCGAGGAGCTCGGCCTGGTCGGCGTCACCGCCATCCTGCTCGTCTACCTGCTGATGGTCTTCCGGGGGCTGCGGATCGCCCTGGCCACGGGCGACGACTTCGGCAAGCTCCTGGTCGCCGGCCTGGTGGTGAGCTTCGGGCTGCAGGTGTTCGTGATCGTCGGGGGGGTCACCAGGCTGATCCCGCTCACCGGCATCACGCTGCCCTTCGTGAGCTTCGGCGGCTCGAGCGTGGTGGCCAACTACGCCCTGATCGCCTTGCTGTGCCGGGTCTCGAGCAACGTGACCCCGGCGCCGGCCAGACCGGTGCCGGCCGCCCCGCAGTCCGGGGAGGTGACCGTCGCCGGATGAACGCGCAGATCCGACGGCTGGCGGTGGTCGTGATGGTCGCCTTCGTGCTGCTGTTCGCCGCCCCGCTCTACTGGCAGGTGCTGGCCGCCGACCGGCTCAACAACGACCCGCGCAACGGCCGCGTGCTGATCAAGGAGTACTCGGTCGAGCGGGGCCAGATCGTGCTGCCGGACGGCACCTCGGTGGCCAAGTCGGTGTCGACCAGGGACGCCCTGAAATACGAGCGGCGCTACACGCCGGGGCCGCGCTACGGCATGATCACCGGCTTCGACTCGCTGGTGTTCGGCCGCAGCCTGGCCGAGGCCAAGTTCAACTCGTTCCTGCTCGGCAAGGCGCCGGAGCAGTTCGCGCAGAGCCTGAGCGACCTGCTGACGGCGCGCCCGAACCCGGGCGGGACGCTGGTGCTCACCCTCGACCCTGCGGCGCAGCAGGCCGCCGAGACCGCGCTCGGCCACCGCAAGGGCGCGGTGGTGGCGCTCGACCCCACCACGGGCAAGGTGCTCGCCATGACGACCTACCCGCGCTACGACCCCAACGACCTCTCCAGCCACAACACCGACCAGGTCCGCAAGGCCTGGGACCAGCTCAACAAGGACCCGGACAAGCCGCTGCTGAACCGCGCCGCCGGCGAGCTGTACCCGCCGGGGTCCACCTTCAAGATCATCACCACGGCGGCGGCGCTCTCCAGCGGCCTGCGGCCGGACTCGACCCGGCAGAACGAGCGCACCTACAGACCGCCCCAGACCACCAGGGAGATCGAGAACTTCGGCGGGGAGAGCTGCCTGGGCGGCAAGGACCCGCTGCGCCTGGACGAGGCGCTGGAAGTCTCCTGCAACACCTTTTTCGCGCACCTGGGCGTGGACCTCGGCGCCAAGAAGCTGGTCGACGTGGCCGAGAAGTTCGGCCTCAACGCTCCCAGCGAATTCCAGCTCCCCGGTGCGGCCTCCAGCCAGATCCCGAGCGACATGGACCCGCCCTCCCTCGCCCAGAGCGCGATCGGCCAGCGCGACGTGCGCGTGTCGCCGCTGCAGATGGCCTCGGTGATCGCCGCCATCGCCAACGGCGGCCGGCGCATGGCCCCCTACGTGGTCGACCGGGTGCTCTCCCCGGACGGCACCAAGACCGTCAAGCGCTTCGAGCCCCGGTCGCTCGGCGAGGCGGTCTCGCCCGAGGTCGCCGACCAGCTCAGGCAGATGCTGGGCCTGGTGGTGACCGGCCCGGACGGCACCGGCCGGGCCGCGCAGATCCCGGCGCTCGACGTGTTCGGCAAGACCGGCACCGCCCAGCACGGCACGGGCGAGGCGCCGCACGCCTGGTTCGTCGGCGCCACCTCGAAGGGCGGCAAGTCGATCGCGGTCGCGGCGATCGTGGAGGACGGCGGCGAGCTCGGCAGCGAGGCTACCGGCGGGCGGGTCTCCGCGCCGATCGTCAAGGCCGTCATGGAAGCGTACCTGAATGGTGGTCCCTGATGAGCCAGACCGTGCTCGCGGAGCGCTACCGGCTCGGAGAGCTGATCGCCACCGGCGGCATGGGCAGCGTCTACCGCGCGGTGGACACCCACCTCCGCCGGCCCGTGGCCGTCAAGGTGCTCAAGCGGGTGCTCGCCGACGACTCCACGTTCCTCGAGCGGTTCCGGCGCGAGGCCCGCGCCGCGGCGGCCATCAGCCATCCGGGCGTCGCCACGGTCTACGACTACGGCGAGCGCTCCAACGAGGCCTTCATCGTGATGGAGCTGATCGAGGGCGACACGCTCGCCGAGCGCATCGCCCGGCACGGCCGGCTGCCATGGCAGATGGCGTTCGCCGTCGCCGAGCAGGTGGCCGCGGCCTTGTCCGCGGCCCACGGCCACGGCGTCGTCCACAGGGACGTCAAGCCCGCCAACATCCTGCTGGACAGGGCCGGCCACGTGAAGGTCACCGACTTCGGCATCGCGAGGGCGGCGCAGGCCACCACCCTGACGCGACCGGGGATGGTGCTCGGCAGCGCCAACTACGTCGCGCCGGAGCAGGCGCAGGGCAACCAGGTCGGGCCTGCCGCCGACCTGTACTCGCTCGGCTGCGTGCTGTTCGAGTCGGTCACCGGCAACACCCCCTACCAGGGGCCGAACGCCGTGTCGATCGCCACCCAGCACGTGTCCTCGCCCGTGCCGGACCCGCGGGACCAGGTCCCGGAGCTGCCCGCGGCCGCGGCCGAGCTGATCGTGCGGTCGCTGGGCAAGCAGCCCGGCGCCCGCTTCCCGTCCGCCGCGAGCATGGCCGCGGCGCTCGCCGCCGCCCGCTCGGGCCGCGACCCGCGCCCGGCCAGCCAGGCGCCGACCATGGCGCTGCCACTGACGGGCCCGACGCCGACGGTCACGCTGCCGGTGCCGGGGAGGGCGTCGGGAGCGGCGCGGGCCGCGCGGGCCGGCGCGCACACCCCGCCGCTGCCCTGGGCCGCACCGTCCGGCGTCGCGCCGGGCGGCGCGCGGGCGGCGCGCGGGCCGAGCGGGCGGACGGCGGCCCGCCGGGGTCACCGGCTGGACGGGCGGCGGGCCATCTGGGTGGCTGGACTCGCGCTCGGGCTCGCGGCCTTGTTAGCCTTGCCGTTCCTCGTCTCGAGGAATGACGGGGATTCCCGCTCCGGGCGGCCGCCGGCCACGGCGCCGACGACGCCCGGGCAGGGCGGGAGCGGCGGGTCGCTCGCCACCGCGCGGGTACGGGTGCCGGACGTCCGCGGGGAGGGGCTCGCAGCGGCCGTGGCCACGCTCCGCGCGCTCGGCCTCGACGTCGACGTGGAGCGTGTCCGCGCCGGACGCGGACGTGAGGGTGTGGTCGTGGCGATGTCACCGGGGCCCGGGAGCACGGCTGACCACGGGAGCACGGTGCGGTTGCTGGTGGGTGGGCGAACTGGCAAGGGCAAGGGCGGAGACTCGAGCGAAGAGGGCAACTGACGAATGGGCGCGATGCCACCGGTCCTGCTGGGCCGCTACGAGGTCGGCCGCCTGCTGGGCGCGGGCGGCATGGCCGAGGTCTACGAGGGCCACGACCGGCTGCTCGCCCGCCGGGTCGCCATCAAGGTCCTGCTGGCCCAGTACGCCCACGACCCGGGGTTCCTGACGCGCTTCCGCCGCGAGGCCCAGGCCGCGGCCAGCCTGTCCCACCCCAACATCGTGGCCGTCTACGACACCGGGTCCGAGAACGACACCTGGTTCATCGTCATGGAGTACGTCGACGGCCGCACCCTGAAGGACGTCATCCGCTCGGAGGGCCCGCTGTACTGGCCACGCGCGGCCGAGGTCGGGGCGGACGTGGCCGCGGCCCTCGCGGTGGCGCACGCGCACGGCGTGGTGCACCGGGACGTCAAGCCCGGCAACGTGATGCTGACGACCGAGGGCAAGGTCAAGGTGATGGACTTCGGCATCGCGCGGGCGAGCGCGGTGCCGTCGATCACGCAGACCGCCGCGGTGGTGGGCACCGCCCAGTACATCGCCCCCGAGCAGGCCCAGGGGCTGGAGGTCGACGCGCGCACCGACGTGTACGCGCTGGGCTGCTGCCTGTACGAGATGCTCACCGGGCAGGTGCCGTTCACCGGGCCGACGCCGGTGGCCATCGCCTATCGCCACGTGCGCGAGGACCCGACGCCGCCGCGGGCGCTGAACCCGGACGTGCCGGTGCCGCTGGAGCGGGTGTGCCTGAAGGCGATGGCCAAGCGCCCCGAGGACCGCTACCAGACGGCGGTGGAGCTGCGGGCGGACCTGGAGCGGGTCGGCGCCGGCGAGCCGGTGACGGTGGCGGTGCCGCTCGGGTCGCAGCAGACCACCCAGGCGCTCGGCGGCGCCGGCTTCGGCGAGGCGGTCCCGACCACGGTGCTCGGGGCCGGCGCGACGACGGCCGGCGGCCGCGCCGCCCGCTACGGCGAGGACCTGACCGGCCAGCGCCGCAGCTCGGTCGGCTGGGTGCTGGCGGCGATCCTCGCCCTGGTGGTGGTCGGCTTCGTCGCCTTCCTCATCACCAGGGCGATGACCTCCCCGACCACCAGCACGGCCACAACCGTGACCGTGACGAGCACGGCCCCGACCACCACCGGGGCCACCACGACCACCGGGGCCACCACGACCACCGGGGCCACGACCACCAGCAGGCGCGCGACCACGACCACCGAGAAGGCCACCACGACCACCGAGAAGGCGACCACCACGACCGAGAAGGCCACCACGACCACCGAGAAGAAGAAGGCCACCACCACGACGACCTTAGCCCCCCAGCCCTGACGCCGGCAGGCGGAGGTCAGGCCCCCGCGGTCCCCACGACCCTGGCGGACCCCACGGGCCTGGCGGCCGGGAGGCTGCCCAGCCAGTTGGCCAGCAGGTCGTGGCCGCACTGCGTGAGGATGGACTCGGGGTGGAACTGGACGCCCTCGACGGGGTGCTCGCGGTGCCGCAGGGCCATGACCAGCCCGGCGGAGGTCCAGCCGGTGACCTGGAGCTCCGCCGGCAGACTGCCGCGCTCCACCACCAGCGAGTGGTAGCGGGTGGCGGCGAACGGCACCGGCAGCCCCGCCAGCACGCCGGCGCCCTGGTGGAGCACCTCGGAGGTCTTGCCGTGCACCAGCTCGGGGGCGCGGACGACCCTGCCGCCGTAGACGTGGCCGATCACCTGGTGGCCGAGGCAGACGCCGAGCACCGGCAGGCTCGACCCGAGCTGGCGGACCACGTCGACCGACAGACCGGCCTCGCGGGGGTGACCAGGCCCGGGCGAGACGACCACGCCGTCGACGCCGAGCGCCCGCACGTCCTGGACGGTGCCGGCGTCGTTGCGCCACACCACGGTCCGGGCGCCGAGCTCGCCCAGGTACTGGACCAGGTTGAACACGAACGAGTCGTAGTTGTCGATCACCAGGATCCTGGCGCTCCGGGGCACCGCGGGGCTCACGGCCTCACCTGGCGCTCGCCTCCGCGTCGGCCCTGGCGCGCTCCTCCTCGACCAGGGCGCGGCGCAGCACCTTGCCCACCATGGTCATGGGCAGCGCATCGCGGAACTCCACGGCCCTGGGGACCTTGTAGGCGGCCAGCCGCGACTTGGCGAACTCGCGGATCTCCTCGACGGTGGCCTGCTCGCCGCCGCGCAGCACCACGAACGCCTTGACCGTCTCGCCCCGGTAGGGGTCGGGCACGCCGGCCACGCAGACCTCTTCCACCTTGGGGTGCTCGTAGAGCACCTCCTCGACCTCGCGCGGGTAGATGTTGTACCCGCCCGCGATGATGAGGTCCTTCTTGCGGTCGACGATGGTGAAGTAGCCCTCCTCGTCCATGACCGCGACGTCGCCGGTGAGCAGCCAGCCGTCCCGCAGCACCTGCTCGCTCTCGTCCGGGCGGTTCCAGTACCCGAGCATCACCTGCGGTCCGCTGAGCGCCAGCTCGCCGGCCTCGCCGGGCGGCAGCGTCCGGCTCGGGTCGGCAGGGTCGGCGACCCGGGCGAGGGTGTCGGGCAGCGGCATCCCGATGGTCCCGGCCTTGCGCTTGCCGTAGATCGGGTTCGCCACGGCCACTGGCGCGCTCTCCGACAGCCCGTAGCCCTCGACCAGCCGCCCGCCGGAGAAGCGCTCGAAGCGCTCGGCGACCTCCAGGGGCAGCGGCGCCCCGCCCGACAGGCACGCCTTGATGCTGGACAGGTCGTGGCCGCCCTTGGCCACGGCGTTGTTGATCGCCACGTAGATGGTGGGAACGCCCGGCAGCAGCGTCGGCCGGTAGCGGTCGACGGCCGCCAGCACCTGGCCGAGGTCGAAGCGTGGCAGCAGCACCAGGGCCGCGCGCAGGCGCACCCCGAGCAGCAGGCACACGGTCAGCCCGTACACGTGGAAGAAGGGCAGCACCGCCAGCACGATCTCGTGGCCGGGGTCGGCGTCCGGGAACCACGCCCGCACCTGCTCGACGTTGGCGAGCAGGTTCGAGTGGCTCAGCACGACCCCCTTGGACACCCCCGTGGTGCCGCCGGTGTACTGCAGGAGAGCGACGTCGGCGGTGGCGTCGACCTCCGCCTCGGGCGGCTTGGCGTCGCTGCGCCGCAGCAGCTCGCGCCAGCGCCGTACCGGCTCGTCCCTGGGGATGCCGGCGCTCGCCTCGCGGCCGCGCCTGGTGTACGGAGCCAGCCTCCGCCTGACCGCCGGCAGCTCGTCGAGCAGCGAGGTGACGACCACCTCGCGGATGCCGAGCCGCTCGCGCAGCGCCTTGACCCGCTCGTAGCCGAGGTCGAGGCAGATCACCACCTCGACACCCGCGTCACCGAGCTGGCGGCCGAGCTCGCGCTCGGTGTAGAGCGGGTTGTTCTGCACCACGACCGCCCCGAGCCGGAGCGTCGCGAAGAAGGCGACCACCGCCTGGGGGCAGTTGGGCAGGACGAGCCCGACGCGGGTGCCTTTGGTCACCCCGAGCCTGGCCAGCGCCCCGGCGAAGCGCCAGGCCTGGTCGGCCAGCTCGGCGTACGAGACGGTGCGGCCCTCGAAGTGCAGGGCCGGCGCGTGCGGGAAGTCGCGCGCGGCGTCGGCGAGCAGGCGTGCGAGGTTGACCTGGGGGAGCTCGACGTGCTGCGGGACACCGGGAGGGTAGCTGTCGAGCCAGGGCGCGGCGACGTCGGTCATTCAGAAGTTCTCCGGAAGTATCCGCTCGACCCAGGGGAAGAGGTAGAACCAGCAGAGCACCATCAGCAGGATGATCCAGGAGATCAGCGCGACCACGCGGGGCCACCTGGAGTGGCCGCCGGAGTGGCCGCCGTCGTCGAGCCGTCTGGCCTCGCCCGTGCGGAGCGTGCGGCCGGCCTGCACGCGCGAGCCGCTGTCGAACCTGCCGGCGGCCCTGCCGCCCGGGTCGCCGGCCGCACGGCCGAGGCGCACGACCTGCTCCTCTTCGCCTTCCGGCACGCGCGTGAACCGGTCCGAGGCGTCTGGCGCGGGTTGCGGCGGCTCACTGGGCTGCCCCCATGCCTGCGGCTGGCCGGCCCAGGTCCCGGGGGCGGGGGCGGGGGCGGGGGCGGGGGCGGGGAAGAGCGGGGTCCCGCCGGCCGGGTCGGCGGTGGCGGCAGCGTCGGCGGTCGCCGCGGTGCCGGCTCCGTAGGGGTCGGCTCCGTAGGGGTCGGCGGCCGGAGCCGGGTAGCCGACGGGCGGGTAAGGGTCGGCCGGCGGGTAAGGGTCGGCCGGCGGAGCCGGGTAGCCTCCGGGGTCGGGCGTCGGGTAGCCGGCGGTGGGCTCGGCCTCGAACCGCGGGGTCGCGGGCCCCCAGGGGTCGTCCTGCCGCCAGGACGGCTCCGCCGGCGCCTCCCAGCTACCGGTGTTGGCGGGTAGCTCCTGGACGGGCCAGGTGTAGGAGCGGTCGTCCGCCTCCCAGGACTGGCTGGTCTCCTCGAACGGCCACTTCCCGCCGCCCCATGACGTGGGATCGGCAAGGGTGTCCCAGACCGGTGGCTCTTGCGGGGTGGGCTCAGTGGCAGGCAGGGGGTCAGCCTGCGCCCAGGGCTCCCGCGCCCCGAGCTGTGGCTCCGGCGCGCCGGGGGCGGGCTGGACGTAGGGGTCGGCGGTGTCCCAGGCAGAGGTGGGTGCCGGTGCCGCGTCGGCCCAGCTCCCGGCGCCATAGTCCAGGGCTGGCGCCGCCGGGGGCTCCGGCTCCGGTGCGAACCAGCTACCGGTCTCCGGGACGACGGGTTCGTCCGCCGAGCGCGGTCGCGGCACCGGCTCGGGCGGAGGCCGCGGGGCGGGAGCAGGCTGCGGCGCGGCACCGCCCGGCCCCTCGACGGGCACGGCCGGGAACTGGCCGGTGGCCTCCCGGCGTGTGGCCCGCAGCTTCTCGGCCCAGTCCTCTTCGTCGCTCTCGTCGCTCTCGTCCCTCCGCGCCACCTGCTGCATCTCGAGCAGCCAGGACGCGGTCTCCTCGGCCGGATCGGGTTTGCGCCGCCCGCGCCTGCCGTCGGGCCGGCTCATGCCGCCAGCCTGCCCGGGTTGGGAGCGCTGTAGCTCAGGTCACCGAAAACGACCAGCCGCTGTGCCGCGGAGAAGCGCGGGTTGCAGGTGGTCAGCACGACCTGCGACTTCAGGTTACCGTCGGCGCCTCGCACGTTGTCCAGCACCTCCACCGCGGTCGGGGCCACGACCTGGGAACGGGTCACCTTGTAGGTGTAGATCGCATAACGGGTCACGATCGTGATCGTATCGCCTTTGCCCACCTCATTGAGTCGGTAGAACGGCGCGCCGTGCGTGGTGCGGTGGCCAGAGACCGCGAAGGTCCCGGGCTGGCCGGGCATGACCGTCGAGGGGACGTGGCCCGGTCCGAGGGCGAGCTGCCGCGGGTCCGCGCCCTGCACGACGACCTTCTCGAGACCGATCTCGGGGATCTCGATCAGGCCGAGCGCATGGCCGAGGGCGGGAGGCTTCGGCACCGGCAGTGCGACCGCGCCGTTCCTCCCCGGCTTGGGCTTGGGCGCGGGCACCGACCATTCCTGTGCGAGCTTCTGGCGGAGGTCGCTCTGCTGCCGGTTGGTGATCAGATCGGTGCCGACGAGCTGGTACACGAGGAAGTACAGCACGAACAGGCCCATCCCGATGAAGGCCCAGCCGGCACCGCGAAGGATCCTCCGCACGGTCACCTCCGACCCACCACGGGCTGACTCGCGTCGCGCCATCGTACGTGGCCGGGCCTCACGGCCCGCTAACGTGCTGTGGGCCGCGAGCCGGCCGGTCGCCTGTCCCTGGTGGTCAGGGTGCATTCGGGAGGCTGCTGGGGCGCTCATCTCTCAGGCTGCGGTCAGGAGCTGGTCGATCCGGCTACGGAGCTCGGCCGCGCTCAGGGGACGGGGGATGCGGCCGGACCGGCTGCCATCTTTGGCGACGAACCAGGTCTGCGGCAGCGACGCGACCGACCACGCGGTCGCGATCCCGCCGTACATGCCGGCCTTGTCGTACACCGTCGGGTAGGTTACGTTCAAATCGGCGAGCAGCTTGCTGGCTGTGGCGCGCACATCCGAGGAGTCTACGCCGATGATGGTCACGGGCTTGCCGGCGTACTCCTTGCTCACCTGCTCCAGCACGGGAATCTCCGCCTTGCAGGGCCCGCACCAGCTCGCCCAGAAGTTGAGGACGACCACCCGGCCCCTGAACGAGGCGAGGTCGCTCCGGAACCGCGCGGCGCTGCGCTCCAGCAACGGGGCGGAGCCGATCGCGTCGGAGGTCTGCGCGCCACCCTGCCCCGCGCCCACCTGCCCAGCGCCCCCGGTCGTCCCCGGGGACCCGGCCCGGCCGCCGTTGCCGCCGCCGCACGCCGCGAGGACGAGGACGAGCGCGACCAGGAGCAGGAACACGGCAGGAGGCCGGGCGCGCAAGCCGCCCGTCGCCGCCCTGGCGCGGCGCACGCTACGATCAGAAGTCGTGACCGGCCCGGCCTGGCCGTCGCTGTGGATGCTCCTGTGGAAAGGATCGACCATCATGCCCAAGTCCCGCTCCAAGCGTAGCCGGTACGTGCCGCCGCCTCGACCCAGGCCGAAGCCGTCAGCGCCCTGGGTGGGTCCCACCATCGTCGTCAGCCTCGTCGTCGGGATCGTGTACATCCTGCTCTTCTACATGCAGATCCTGCCGCCGACGCTCGACCGCCTCAACAACATCAACCTGGCGATCGGCTTCGTACCCCTCATTTTCGGCCTGGTACTGGCAACTCGCTGGACCTGAGCAGGTGGTCCCCGTGAGCTGCTGAACTACATCCCTGTCATTCGTCCCCAGATGTGGATAACCCTGGGGACAAGCGGTGGGCAAGCTCCCGCCCGACCCGTCTGGACCAGCGCAATGCCTGTTTACGAGTACGTCTGCCGCTCCTGTGGAAACCTCGAGGAGCACCTCCAGCCGCTCGGCGCCGACGCTCCCGGCCCCTGCCAGGCCTGCGGGGAGGAGCTGCGCCGTCGCTACTCGCGGGTAGCCGTCCGGTACCAGGGCTGGGGCTTCGGCTCCACCGACAAGCTCCTGCCCGAGGACCGCCGCCGGCAGGACTTCCGAGCCCTGCGGGAGCGCGCCGAGCGCATCGCCGACGAGAGCTGAGCGGGCGCCGGGGTGAGCGCGCACCGGCGCGGGCCGCGTCAGTTCAGCTCGTGGTCCGGCACCGGCACGCGCCGCAGCACCATCTTCTCGGAGCAGTGACGGGGCGGCGCGTCGGTGCCCTTGCGCAGCAGCACGAGCTGCTCCCCGCAGGTCTCGCAGGCGAACACCAGCAGCGTGCCCTGCTCCTGCACGTCCATGGCCGGTCCTGTGGGTCCCTTGGTGGTCGAGTAGGACCGGAACATTGTCCTGCCGGTGAGCAGCACGAGCGAGCCGATCACCACGGCCACGACCACGTCGCCCTTGCCGAGCACCCAGAGCACCACGACCACGGCCAGGATGGCCAGCGCCAGCCAGCCTCTCCAGCTCCGGAGCACGGCGGCACGCCCCTCTCACGCCGGCCGCTGCTCGATCAGCACGCGCTCCAGCAGCCGGTTCTCGAGCGGGCGGTCACGCCCGTCGCGCTCGCAGGCGGCGATCGAGTCGACGACCTCCATGCCGGAGACCACCTGGCCGAAGATCGTGTGCTTGCCGTCCAGCCACGGCGTCGGCACCTGCGTGATGAAGAACTGGCTGCCGTTCGAGTTCGGCCCGGCGTTGGCCATGGCCACGCGGCCAGGGCGGTCGAAGCGGTGCGGCCCGTCGACCTCGTCCGCGAAGCGGTAGCCTGGACCGCCCGTGCCGTTGCCGAGCGGGTCGCCGCCCTGGATCATGAACTCGGGGATGACCCGGTGGAAGATCGTGCGGTCGTAGAGCGGCCGCTGCTGCTCCGCACCCGTGCGCGGGTCTTTCCAGGCTCTGGTCCCCGTGGCCAGACCGACGAAGTTCTCGACAGTCTGGGGTGCGGTGTCGCTGAAGAGTTGAACGTGGATTTCCCCCTCGGAGGTCACCAGCGTCGCGTAGGTCTCGGGCACTGCAAGCTCCTTCTGCGGATCGGCGTCGGGCCCACCCTACCTGACCCCGCCGCGTGCGGCGCCTCCCAAAGGCCGTGCGCTAAAGGCCGAGCTCTGCGGCGATCTCTTCCCAGGGGATCAGATCGGACTCGTCGCCGTCCTCGAAACGCTCGATGACCGCCCGCCACTCGGCGAGCTCTTCGGGGGTTGGGGGCGGGGGAGCCACCAAGCGCTTGCACTCGCTCATACACCGAGGTTCGACCACCAGGGCGCAGGCTGTCAAGCCGGCAAGATTCGGCAGATTCCATGGCCCGGCCCCGAGGGAAGACCTGAGGCTCTGATACTAAAGATGAGTAATGACCAAATCATGCCAGTATTGCCCGAGGTACTCGACGACGAGTCTTCGGTGACACCGATCGGCGGTCGGCTCGCTGCACAAGAGCACCGAGCGCTGCTCGAACAGCGCGGGGTCCAGATGGTCCTCGACCCGGCGGCGCTTCATCAGGTCCAGGAACTCCCGTTCGTACTCCTGCCAGCTCCCGCGCCGCTTCCTGTAGCGGTCGAGGATCTCCTGCGTCGGGGCGAGCAGCGGCTGGTGAAGATAGGCGGTCCCGCACAGCTCTCGCAGGAAGTACGGGAGGTCGTCGCGTTTGGTGAACCCCGCGAGCTGCGAGCGGTTGCTCAGGCGGACGTCGATCAGTCGCGCAATGCCAGCCTGGCTCAGAGTGCCGAAGAAGTGCTCCGCGCTCTTCTTCGCGAAACCGATCGTGAAGATTTCCATGCCTGCTCCTCGCCCTCCCGCCGAGCGGCCACCGCGTGATCCCGCGACCCGCGACCACCGAGCCACTCATGGTTCGCCGTTGACAGGCAAGCGATACTTGCGGTCATGATGACCGCCGCCGATGTCGTGCGTGTGATCAAGGTGATCGAGGACCTCGGCATCACCGTGTGGCTCAGTGACGGCGGCTGGGGCGTCGACGCGTTGCTCGGCGAGCAGACCCGCCCGCACAACGACGTCGACCTCATCGTCGCTCTCGATGACGTCCCGGCACTGCGGGACGTGCTGGCCGCACAGGGGCTTCGCCTCATCGAAGGGCAACCTCCGTTGTGCTTCGTGCTGGCCGACGACAACGGCCACCTGGTGGACGTTCACCCGGTGGTCTTCGACGACCACGGCAACGGCCACTACACGATGGCAAACGACGAAGTCTGGGTCTATCCCGCGGCCGGCTTCGCCGGCGCCGGCGTGGTCGACGGGCAGCCGGTCCGCTGCCTGACCGCCGAGGTGCAGGTGCTCTGCCACGCCGGCTACGAGCTCCGCGAGGTCGACTTCCACGACATGCAAGCCCTGCACCGACGCTTTGGCGTGCAGCTCCGGCCCGAGCACCGTCGACCGTCCGCCGAGGACCGGTAGAGCGGGCGTCGCTGCGACCCCACGGATGGAGGTTCGCTGGCCAGCCGGCGGGGAGCAGGAACTGCCATCCTTCGCGCCACTGGAACGGCGCGTCGACCAGGTCGCGGATGCGGCGGCGCCGCTCGGCGGCGAGGTGGGCGACGGGCCTGCCGTTCCGCCGGCCGTAGTTGCACTCGCGCAGTCGGGCGACGAGGTGGACGGGGGTGCCGGCGCCGCCGAACGCGGTATCGACGGTCTCCACGGCGCGGCCCAGGTCGGAGGCGAAGACCGCGTGGACCCCGTGGACCCCGTCGTGGCGGCGATGCCTGCCTCGTCGTCGACCGTGACGGCGACCCCCTTCGACCGGTTCCGGCGCCACGCATCATCAAGAAGACCCGTCGGTCTCGGCGAGGCGTCTGATGGCCGCCAGTCGGGCGTCCCATTCGGCGGCGAGGCCGGCCAGCCAGCGGGCGGCCGCCACGGCGGCCGCCACAGCGGCGCTGCTGGCCGGGACCGACATGTTGCGCTGCCGCTTGCTGGCCTGCTCCGACGGCTTGGCGTCGGGGTGGCGCTCGTGGCGTCGCGCCACGAACGCCACGGGGGCATAGCGGGCGAGGTCGCCGTCGTCGGCGACGTGCAAGATGCGAGTGGCCAACAGCTTGAGGTCGTCCAGGAACGCGCGAGCGCCGTCCTGGGCGCCAAGGTAGGTCACCGGCGCCGTGGGCTGCTCGATAAGCTGGTCGAGGGCATACTGGGCGGCAAGGATCGGTGAGTCCACCGGGATCGGGAGCGCCTCCGCGGCCCGAAGGTCATGGCCGCACGGTCGGGCGGCCGAGCCGGAACGCATCGTCGCGTCCGGACCTGGCAGGCCGCACCGCCCGGGTTCGACCGCGACGTTGAGCCGCACCGAACGGGCGCGGGGCACGCGCCCGCAGCCGGGACAGCGATCAAGAAGCAGCAGCCGGTGGCGGGTGCAGGCAAACCGCCACACCAGGCGCCACGCTAGCAGCCACCGCCCACCCGCAGCCAGACATGCTGGGCAGCACCACGAGCCCGCCCGCCGCCCCCATAGATACTGGGGTCGGACCGCGCGGCGAACGTGGTCGAGCAGCAGCAGGCGCCCGTCGTAGCGGCGCAGCGTCATGGCATGCACGACCGCAAGCGGGAGGCCCGTGACGGCAGCCACCTGGGCAGCTTCGCCATGGCGGAGTAGCACCGTCCAGTGCGCAGGGGTCGGGCAAGCGGGCGCAGGAGGTGCGGACCTACCCGACGATGACCCGCTCGCTGCTGGTGCTGGCCGACCGGCTGCGGCAGCTGGGGGTGACCCGGGTGGTGATGGAGGCAACCTGCCCGTGCTATGGAACTGGGCCGGTGCCGAAGCTCCAGAGATTTCCCTCGAGGTCGCGGGCGCTGTATCCGCGGTAGCCGTCGCCGTAGTGGTGGGGTTCCCCGAGTAGGCTGGCGCCGGCAGCCTTCGCGCGCGCGTAGTGGGCGTCGATGTCGTCGACGACCACGTAGACCCATCCGTGGCCAATGTGGCTGCCATGCAAGTCCTCGGGGCGATCGGTTTGGATCAGGGCGGTACCGCTTCCGGATCTCACGATCGCGCTGACCTCGTCGAGGACGTGGCCTTCGAATCCGAAGGCGTCTGCGAGCCAGGTCACGGCGGCACCTACGTCACGGTAGGTCAACGAGGGATACACGGTGCCTCCTGGTGATTGGCCTGCGGCGAGCGGTCCGGCTGAGGTTCGTGCCGCGCTATCCGGGTTTCCGCAGCCGGTAGTGCAGGTGGGTCACCCGGTCTCCTTGGACGATCTGGGGATCGTCAAGCAGCAGCGGGGACCCGGCGTAGTCACCGAAGTATCGGACGCCTGCGCCGAACACGACCGGTACCAGGTCGATGCGCACTTCGTCGATCAATCCGGCCTGGAAGGCCTGGCCGGCGATGTTGCCGGGGGTTATCGAGACGTCTCTGTCGCCGGCGACGGCTTGCGCCTGGGCTATTGCGCTGTGCAGGCCGTCGGTGACGAAGGTGAACGGCGCGTCCGGGTAGGGCCAGTCGGCGGGCGGCTGATGGGTCACCACGAAGACGTGGTCGCCCACGACTGGGCGGCCGTTCCAGCCGTTGGTCAGGTCGAACAGGCGGCGGCCGATCACGTCGGCGCCGATGACCGACCATGCGGCACGAAGGTACTCGGCGCTGACGGGCGAGGTGCGGAATTCCCGGCCGGGGGTGACCTCGGCGTTTCCATTGTAATACCAGTCGTGTAGCGGGCCGGCTTGGTCGTTGGTGTCGGCGATGAACCCGTCGAGTGACATGGAAGCCTGGGCGATCACCTTTCGCATCTCGATACTCTCCTTCCGTTGGCTTGCTCTTCCGGGTTGTGCGTTTTCTATCGGGGGCGTTCGCGAAGTCGGTGTTCCGGTCTGCCGTCGTGGATGAGCCGCGCCGGTTGCTGGCCGACCTGGCTGCAGCCCGGGTGTAGTGCCAGATCGGCCGGCCACCCTGCGCCTGACGGCGACGGATACGGTCGATGATCTAAGGGGCCGCCACCGCGTAGCGCAGGTGCGTCGCCTTTGACCCCCCGTCCACCCTGATGATCTCTAGCTGCACATGGGTCCCGCCCAGATCCTCGAACAGCCGCGTGCCGGCGCCGAACAGCACCGGCACGAGATGCACATGAATCTCGTCGATGCGGCCGGCACGCAGCAATTGCTGGCCGATGCTGGCGCTGAACACGTCGACGTCCTTGTCACCGGCGGCGGCCTGTGCGAGCTCGAGGGCCTCGATGGGACTGTTCACGAAGGTGTACACGCTTCCCTCGGGTACTTGCCCGGGCGTGCCATGGGAGACGATGAACGTCGGTGTGCGGGCTTCGCCGCCGGGCCCGTCCGGGCCCCACCAGGGCACCGACAGGTCGTAGGTGCGCCGGCCGGCGATGGTGGCTCCCACCCGGCGCAGCGACTCGGCCAGGACCTCGGCGCTGCGCGGGTCGCCGGTGCCCAGCGCCCACTGGTGCAGCTGCTGGCCGCCGTCGCCCATCGGTTCCTCGGGCCGAATGCCCGTCGCGGTCGCATAGCCATCAAGCGACATACTCATGTCGAAGATCACCTTGGGCATTGCCTGCTCCTTGGTTGCGATCCGACAGGGGAGGCCCGGCTGGTAGCCGTGGCGCTCGCTCATCACCGCTTTGCTGCGGTGGTGGCATCGTGTTGGGCCGAGGTCGGTGGTGGCCCCTGCCACCCCGAGGTCTTCCGGTCCGGCTGCTGTACGCGCAGACACGCGTAGGTGAGGTTCGCGAGGGTCAGCGGGGGTTGGGTGGTCGGGATCTCGACCTGGCCGTTTGCGGACCAGTCGAGCAGCGGCCCGACCTGGTCGGCGGGATCGGCGACGAAGCCGTCCAGCGACATCGACAGCGCCACAATCACGGTGGCCATGGACTTTGGCCATACGCTCCTCCTTGCCGGCGTCTCGACCTGGTCCAGGTTCAGCTGCTGTGCCTCCATTCAGGTGCTGCCGCCGCACCAGACTCATCGGCCGCCTTCCTTGCTCGTCTGGTTCCTGGTTCCCTTCCCTGGGCTGAGAGCCTTGGGTCATTGGGGTCTCCTGGTCGGGTATAGCTGTCCGCTGGTCGGGCTGCCTGCTGCGGCGGGGCGGCTCAGGCCCGCAGCGGCTCGGCGGCCTCCTGGGCCTGGACCTTGGCGACGGTGTCGTGGGTTCCGGCGGTGGCTAGCCCGTGCTCACCGGGGCACGCAACGCAGCCCCCACCCGTGCGGATCAGCTGGACGGCCTCCTTGGGCGGGACGGGCTCTGTGGGCTGGGCGGCCGTGTCCGGCTCGGGGGCGATGGGTGGTTGCTTGGCCAGCGCAGCCTGGGAGGCGCCGCGCACGCCGCGCAGCAGGACCGTGGCCAGCACGGCGATCCCGACCGCCACGGCCGCGCTGATGGCGGCGGTCACCTGCAGGCCTATAGTGAACGCCTCACGGGCCGCGGCCAGCAGCGCCGCGCCGACGTCGGCGGGGAGCTGGTGGGCGACGCCCACCGCACCGCCGAGCGTGTCACGGGCGGCCACGGCGGCCTGGGTGGGGATGCCGGCCGGGAGGGTGTGGGCCAGCTGGCCGCGGTAGATGGCCACGCCGATGCTGCCAAGGATCGCGATGCCGAGCGCGCTGCCGAACTCGGTGCCGGTCTCCGAGATGCCTGAGGCCGCCCCGGCCCGCTCCGCCGGGGCGGAGGAGACGATCAGGTCGGTGGTGGCGGTGAACACTGGCGCCAGGCCGAGGTCCACGATCAGGGAGGCGGCCACCAGGGTCGCCAGGTCCGCGGAGCCACCGACCCGGGTGAGCACGCCCAGGCCCATGGCCGCCAGCGCCAGGCCAGCGCCGATCACGTAGGCCGGTCGGACGTGGCGCAGGATCTGAGGGGCGAGGTTGGACCCGATGATCAGCCCACCGGCCGACGGCAACGACCACAGCCCCGCCCGCAGCGGCGACGATCCGAGCACCAGCTGCAGGTACTGCGCGACGAACAGAAAGTAGCCGACCGCGATGAAGATGCCCAGCAGGTTGGTCACCAGCGCCGCGTTGAACGCCGGGGCGCGGAACAGTCTCAGGTCGATCATTGGGTCGGCGAGGGTGAGCTGCCGGCGCGCGAACCCTACGCCGACCACCAGCCCGCCAAGGATGGAGGCGACCGCGAGCGGGGAGATCCCGTTCTGGGCGAGCTCCTTGATGCCGAACACCACCGTCAGCACGGCGACCAGCAGCAGGGCTGCGCTGGCGGGGTCGAGCCGGCCCGCGTCGGGGGCGCGGTATTCGGGCAGCACCCGCGGCCCGAGGATCAGCAGCAGCGCCATCACCGGCACCGCCAGCAGGAACACCGAGCCCCACCAGAAGTGCTCCAGCAGCACCCCGCCCAGCAGTGGGCCGACCGCGCCACCGGCCGAGAAGCTGGTGATCCAGATCCCGATGGCGGTCGAGCGCTGCTGGGGGTCTGGGAACATGCTGAAGATCAGCGACAGCGTGGACGGCGCCAGGGTCGCCCCGGCGATCCCCAGCAGCGCCCGGCAGGCGATCAGCATCTGGGGGCTGGTGGAGAACGCCGCCAGCACCGAGACCGCGCCGAAGGCGGTGGCGCCGGCAAGCAGCAGCCGGCGGCGACCGATGCGGTCGCCCAGGGTGCCCATGGTGATCAGGCAGCCGGCGACCATGAACCCGTAGATGTCGGTGATCCACAGCAGCTGCGTGCTGCTTGGTCGCAGGTCTTCGCTGATGGCCGGCACGGCCAGGTGCAGCACGGTCAGGTCCATGGCGTACAGCAGTGCGGCGAGGGCGAGGACGGCGAGCCCGGTCCACTCGCGCCGCCCGGCCCGCCTGGCGCCGCTGGTCGCTTGCTGGTTGGGGTTCATGCGCGTGCTCCTTCGGCGGGTGCCACTCCTCCAGATGATCTGGTGACGTGTTGCGTCAGGGTGACGGTCGGCGCCTGCGCGTGCTGGCCAGCGTCTTGGTCTGCGGCCAGCGGGCCCAGGCGACCAGGACGCTGACCGGCAGCAGGCCGAGCGGGAGCCAGGGGCCCTGATCGATGACCAGCAGGTTGGTCGCGGTCGCGCCCACCAGCAGGCCGACCAGCCCGAGCGCGGCCAGGCCGGACAGCCGCGGCAGCAGCAGGCCGATGGCGCCGGCGAGCTCCAGCGCGCCGACCAGGTACCGCAACCACTGCCCGGCGCCGATCTGGGTGAACAGGTCCACCATCTGCTGGGCGCCGCCGAGCTTGAGCGACCCGGCGCCCGCGAACTGGATCGCCAGCAGGGCCTGCAGCGCCCACAGCGTGACGGTCAGGGCACGCCGTCTGGTCGCCGGCGCCGCCGGGGGTTGGCTCGTGATGCTGTGGCTCATGCTGTCCTCCTCGGAGCTGGGTGGGATTGCAGTGCCATCTGCGGTCCGAGCGCCCTTGGCGGCCGGTCACGCTCCCTGGGGGCGCCCTGGTTGGACCGCTCGGCTGTGGCTTGAGAAGCCAGGCGGCAACGCTGGCGGTCGCCTGGCCGACAGCCGCCGCGACGACCCTGTCGCGCCGGGGTCGATCGCCACGGGTCCGCTGTCGGACCAGGCGGGCCAGGCGGGCCAAGTGCGCCTGCTCCGCTCGGCGAAGGTCCTCCTAGCGGGTCCTGGCGATCACGTCCAACAGTGTCGGCATCATCGCCTTCGGTCACCTCCTCGTGGGATCTGCGAGACGGCCGAGCGCCTTGGCGCGAACGACATCTGGGTCTCGTGGGTCGGGTGGGAGGACCTCAAGCCACGGGCGGTCCCGCCGGAGCTCTGGCCGCTGGATGCGGATGCGTTTCATCCCGCTTCCTCCTGTCGGTCCTCCCGTCGTTCTTGGCGGGTGGCAGGGGCAGTGTTGCGGGGGCGATCGGGCGGCCGGTAGATGCCGATGTCGTCGATCGACGCTGACGTTTCAGGCCGCGGGTCGATGACAAACGTCATCGCCAGGAGCAGACATCGGCATCTACCCATGGCGACCACCACCGGGCGAAACTTGGGAGGCGGCCAGCGATATCCCGCGCGAAAGGGCCGTGACGCGTTACCAGCGTGCGGTTGCCATTCCAGGAGGGCTCGTCACGTCCATGGTCGCTGCCCTGGCACCACCGCAACCTGAGCGCCTATCCTGGCGCCACATCCGTTGGTCATGGGTGGGGGTCGGCGTGAACGAGCGGCGGCGGTCAATTCGGCTTGTGCCGCTTGCCACGGCGGGTGCCGTGGTCGTCAGCGTCGCGTATCCCACCATCGTATTGGTCGGGCGCGCCGTCTCTCCGCCTCCCCAGGGTGGCAAATTGCTGTTGGCGCTGGCGGCCACCGCCTGCTACCTCCCCCTGTACGTCCGCCACGTCGTGTACGGGGTGCGAGCAGTCCGACCGGCGGGCGCCCGGTGGACGCTTGGGGCGATGGCCGTCGTGATCGTCGGTGCCTTGCCCATCACCTGGGTCGGCTGGTTGCTCAACCTCGATGCGCTCGCCGTCTCGGTGCTGCTCCTGGTCCGTCGGCGCTGGTCGCTGGTGATCTTCGCGGGCCTGGTGGCCGCGCCGATCCCGCTGGCGATCGCCCTGGGCGCCCCAAAGTACGGCCCCTACTACGCCTACGGGGTGGCATTAAGAAGCATGACGCAGTTCGTGGTGATCTGGCTGCTTGGCGCCATCCGCCAGCTGGAGGCCGCCCGGCTGGCCTGGCCGAGGAGGCCGTCATACGCGAGCGGCTACGGATCGACGGCGAGCTGCAGCAGACACTCGGCGTGGCGCTAGAGGCGATCGCCGACCAGGCAGAGCAGGCGAGCGCGCTGGTCGGACGCTCCCCTGCCACCGCCGCAGCGGAGCTGCGTGCCCTGGTCGACAGGTCGCGGCGGACGCTAGCCGAAGCCCGGCGGCTGGTCCGCGGCTACCAGCAGGTCTCGCTGCGGGCCGAGCTGCACACCGCCGCGACGCTGCTGACCGCGGCGGGGATCAAGACACGGGTCGTGCTCCCCAGCGGCGATCTCCCCGACACCGCCGAGGCGGCGCTGCGGTCGGCGCTGCGGTCGGCCACCGCCCGGCTGCTCCGCGACGACACGACGCGGTCCTGCGTCATCACCGTCGCCCGCCAGGACGGGCGGGTTCGGCTGGAGCTGCATTCCGAGCAGACCGGCGCAGCGGTGACGGAGCTGACGGCCACATGAGCGTCGTGACCGACGCCCCCGCGGCTGGTCCGCTGTGGACCGGACGGCAGGCCCGATGGTTACTGGTCGCCCTTCACATCCCGACCGTCGCGGTCGGTCCGGTCGACGTGATCACCGGCGTCGTGGGCCGGCCGGGGAATCCCGCGATGGCGGTGCTGGCGGCGCTGGCAATCGGCGGGCTCCAGCTTCGGCACAGCTTGGCCGCGGCCCAAGGGGAGCGCCCGCGGGGCTGGCAGTGGACGGGGCTTGCCCTGCTTGTCCTGGTCTACCTGCCGATGCTGTGGTTCACCTGGAACTGGGCGGCGATGCAGTGGTTCGTGGTCGCCTCGGCGCTGATGCTACTGCGCGGCTGGCCCGCTGCGATCGTGGCCGCCGCGCCGGTGGTGGCCATGCCGGTCACGACCGGCGTGGTGGTCGCCCTCGTCTACCGCGATAGCGCTGCCGAGGCGGCGTTCCTCGCCGTCTTCTGGCTCGCCGGTCTGCTCATCGGCGGGGGTGCGCTGTACGGGTCCGCGCGGCTGGTGCGGGTGCTGGAGGAGCTGCGGGCCACCCGTGCCGAGCTGGCCGAGCTGGCGGTCGGACAGGAACGGCTGCGGGTCTCCCGTGACCTGCACGACCTGCTCGGCCAGAGCCTGTCGGCGGTCTCGCTCAAGGGCGACCTGGCGCTGCGGCTGTTGTCAGGTGACCCGCAGGCGGCGCGGGCGGAGATCCAGGGCCTGACCGGGGTGGCCCGGGACGCGCTGCGCGGAGTGCGAGCGGTGACCCGCGACCAGCACGCGGTGTCGCTGCCGGCCGAGACCGACGGGGCAGCGGCGCTGCTGCGTTCGGCCGGCGTCGACGTCCGCGTCGACCTTGACCTCCCCGGCCTGCCAGCGGTGGCGGAGGAGGTGCTGGCCTGGGCGGTGCGGGAGGGGGTCACCAATGTGCTGCGGCACAGCCAGGCCCGCACCTGCCAGATCACGGCCGGACATCGGGACGGGTGGGTGTGGCTGGAAATCGTCAACGACGGCGTGACCACACCGGCAGGTGCGGGCAGCGGGCTGGCCGGTCTTGCCGAGCGGGCCAAGTCGCTGGCCGGCTCGGTGCGCGCACAACTCAGCGACGAGGGCCGCTTTAGGCTGCTGGTCGAAGTCCCCCAGGTCCCCGAGGAGGCCTGAGTGATCCGGGTGCTGATCGCCGAGGACATGCACATGATCCGCGGCGCGCTGGTGGCGCTGCTGTCGCTGGAGGACGACATGCAGGTCGTCGCCGAGCTGGAGCGCGGCGACCAGATCGTGGCGACCGCGCTGCAGACCCGGCCGGATGTCGCCGTCGTTGACATCGACCTGCCGGGCGTGGACGGCCTGACCGCCGCCGAGCAGCTCCACCAGCGGCTGCCGGAGTGCCGGACGCTGGTGCTGACCGGGCTGGGCCAGCCCGGCAACCTGCTGCGGGCGCTGCAGGTGCATGTGCGCGGCTTCATCGTCAAGGACGCCCCTGCCGAGACCCTGGCCGACGGCGTCCGCCGCGTGGCCAGGGGGGAGCGGGTGATCGACTCGGAGCTGGTGGCGGCCGCGTTGGAGACGGGCAGCACCCCGCTGACCCCAAGGGAGGCCGACGTGCTCCGCGCGGCCGAGGGTGGCCTTGCGACCCAGCAGATCGCGGTGCGGCTGTCGCTGTCGCCGGCGACGGTGCGCAACTACCTGTCCAACGCGATCAGCAAGGTCGGCGGGCGCAACCGCATCGACGCGATCCGCATCGCCCGCAACGCCGGCTGGCTCTGACCCCAAGCGGTTTCGCTGGTCGCTTGAGCTTGACGGCGGACGGGCTGGTTGTAGCCTCCAGGTCTTGTGTTGACGGCGGCCTTGGATTCCGGCGCCGTCGGGGAGCCGAGCGGCATGGCGAACGAGGGGTTCGGGGAACACCGAACCGGTTTTGGCGGTAGCCCCGTCGAGCACGGATGAGCGGCAGCAGTCTGAGGAGGGTCTTGGGGCTGGGATGCTTGCTCGCATCCAACGCGGAAGGCTGGTAGTTGGTCCCTGGGTATTTATCGCAGAGAGTGATTGACTTTCTGCGATAGATTGGATGGCGACCTGTGTGACCTTCAGCACTTAAAAAGAGGTTCGCTCCTTCCAGTGACATGATGGTTGCTCACCATAGGGACAGGCCGCAGTAGCGCAGGAACGAGAAGGCCAGGTGCGGGGTGCCGCGGATGCGCTGGATGCCACGCTCGGCCGCCGCGATGACGTCGTC
>WNGF01004572.1_pt1 | contig 46413 bp, 42 predicted proteins | sample 5400641 | NCBI WGS metagenome assembly WNGF01 (sample SAMN13153371, study PRJNA577476) | soil metagenome | isolation source: 80 cm soil or saprolite under grassland replicate 2 | place: USA:California | collected 2016-06-15 | reverse complement strand
CATCCCGACGTCCTCGATCGGCTTGCCGATCTCGGGGTCCAGCACGTTCCGCAGCGCTTGCCTGACTTCTTCTTTCGTGGGCATGGGACTCTCCGGGATTATGCTGATTGATACCGTGCTTACCTCGATAATACGCTCTGCCGGCTCGGTCGAACCAGCGGCCCTGCGCCCCTCGTCTCACTGAGGTGCCCGAGACCCCAGACCTCGAGCTTCACAAGGCCCTGGCCGACGATACTCGCTACCGGATGTACCGGTACATCGGCCTGGCCCGGCGCCCCGTCTCCGTGCGGGAGATGTCTCGCCGGCTGGCCCTGCACCCGAACACCCTGCGGCCTCATCTTCGCCGACTCGAGGAAGCCGGACTGATCTCCAGGGAGATCCGGAAGACCGCTTCGGTCGGGCGACCTCAGACGATGTACTCGATCCGGGAGATCGAAGGGGGGGAGGGTCGTGATTACCGGCTGCTCGCCGAGATGCTCTGCGGCCTGGTCAAGGGAGGCCGTGCCCTCCAGCAAGCGCGCGAGCTGGCCAAGCAGTGGGGCGCCTACCTCGTGACGCAGGGCGGACCGAAGCCGGGAGTGAGGCTTCCGGCCCGACGAAACCTGGCGGTGTTACAAGAGGCCATGGCCAAGGCGGGATTCCAACCGAGGTTCCGGCGCGAAGGCCAGGCGGCAATCGAGATCACCCTGCGGGATTGTCCCTTCCGAGACCTGGCCGACGACTATCGGGACCTCGTGTGCACCCTTCACCGAGGCCTGCTGGAGGGGATGATGGGAGGTCTGAAACCGGCCCTGTCCATCAAGGAGTTCCGGCCCTTCGCGGAACGCGGGATCTGCCGGGTCAACGCGGGTTGAGCGAGGCGATCTCGGCCGGATCGGATGTCGGTGGATGGCATACGGTTCCGACGCACACGTAGGCGACAGCGTGATCCTGGGTAGCGTAGCCGGCCTTGCTGATAAGGTCGTCGTCGCGTCCCGGCACCAGGGTGTCCACCAACCTGTAGGGGCGGTAGCCGGAAACGGCGGCCCGGCGCAGAGGCTCGCCTTGCTTCACGTCGCCGACGATGCTCACGTGTACGGGCTCGGCGAGCAGTTCGTCCACCGCCAGCGCGAACGGCGCCCCCGTCAGGTCGTACAGTTCATACCCGGCCGCGTAGATGGACAGCGTATCCCGGGCCCGATGCGCCAGGGACTCCTCCCGGAGGAGGCGACCGAGCCGGAGAAGCAGTATGGCGAAGGCCGAGTTGTCCTCGAGGGGCCGGGCCGGGACGCTCAGCGCCCCTTCTCCCGAGTCCGGCCGCTTGTCGAGGAATCCGCCTTCCTCAGCCAAAAGGTTGTCCAACGCGAAGGAAGCAGCCTCCTTCGCTGCGTCGAGGTAGGCGTGGTCGCCCGTGTCCGCGTATGCTTCCAGGCAGGCCAGTCCGATCGCTGCGTGATCGCCGAGGAAGCCCCGGACCGCACTCGGTGAGTCGTCGTAGTAATGGGCCAGTCCTTCGTTCGGGGGCCCGAGCACGGAGAGCACTCGGTCGAGCGCAGCCAAAGCCCTTTTCCGCAGGGCCGGCTCGTCCAGGATCTGGGCTCCCCGGAGGTGGGCCTGCACCATGAGCCCATTCCAGTCCCCGTAGAGTGTTGGGTCCACATAGGGCGGTTCGAGCCCGTTCCGCCCCCCCTCGCCTTTGGAGTAGTACTCCTCCTCGGCGTCCTGGCTCCCGTAGAAGCCGCCTTCGGGATCGGCCAGGGTGGCCTCGACGTAGCGGAACACGTCCTGGGCCACCTTGTGGAAGCGCTCGCCGCCCTCCAGGGTCCCCGCCGCGAGGTAGACGAGGAGGAGCCGTGCGTTTTCCTCTGACATCTTCTCGAAGTGGGGAACCGACCAATCCTCGGTCGTGGAGTACCGGAAGAAGCCTCCTTCCACGTGGTCGTACATGCCGCCCGAGGACATCCCGTCCAGCGTGTGGAACACGATGTCCTTCAGCTGCTCCTCGCCCGTCGCCAGGTGGCGGTTGACCAGCAGCTCGAGGGCCGGCGAGTGCGGGAACTTCGGCGCTGGGCCGAACCCCCCGTATCTGGCGTCGTAGCGGTTGGCGATCCCGCCGATGATCCGCTCCACGATCGAGAGAGTGAGCGCCCCTTTCTGCGTTCGCAGCCCCGTTCGCCCCGCCGCCAGCTCGGCGATCTTCGTCTCGAACTCCTCTCGGCGGTCGGTCCAGGCAGAAGACACCTGTCGGAGCAGGTCCTGCATGGTCTCAGGCGGGAAGTACGTGCCGCCGGTGAGGATCTCGCCCGTCGGCGTGAGGAAGGCGGTCGTGGGCCAGCCGCCCATGTTGTAGCGCCGGTTGATATCCGGGCGGCGGTCGTTGTCGACCTTGACAGGGACAAACGACTCCGCGATCAGCCCGGCCACCCGGGCGTCGCTGTATGTCGTGCGGTCCATGACGTGGCACCAGTGGCACCACACCGCGCTGATGTCCAGCAGGATGGGCACGCCTCGGCGTTCCGCCTCGCGGAAGGCCCCGTCACCCCATTCGCGCCACCGGACGCCCGTGCGATGCAGATCAGCCATCCCCTCCAGCATACCCGCGGGCCCGGAGGCGGACTCCTCTGCTACGACTTCGCGCCGTCGCCGCCGCTGTTCCCGAACGACTTGCTGGTGAGGCCCGTTACGCCCGAAAGCAGGTTGGCCAGCTCCATGGGGACGACGAACTTCGTCGAGGGTGATGAGCCGATCTGCTTCAACGCCTCGAGGTACTGCAAGCTCATGGTGTTCGCGTCCACACCCCTGGCCACCTCGAAGATCTTGCCCAGGGCCAGGGAGAACCCTTCGGCTCGCAGGATGGCAGCCTGCCGGTCCCCCTCCGCTGACAGAATGGCGGCCTGCTTCTGCCCTTCGGCCACGGTGATGGCGGCCTGCTTGTTGCCCTCCGCCTCGGTGACCACGGCTCGCCGGGTCCGCTCGGCCGACATCTGGCGGGTCATCGCTTCCTGCACCGTCGGCGGAGGGATGATCTCCCGGACCTCCACGTTGGTAACCTTCACACCCCACCGCTCGGTGACCTCGTCCAGCTTGACTTGGAGGATCTGGTTCATCTCCTCCCGTTTGGACAGGACGTCGTCCAGGGTCATGTCGCCGACGACGCTCCGCAGCGTGGTGGCGGCGATGTTCTGGGCCGCACCCGCGAAGTTCTGCACCTGGAGGACGGACATCGAGGCGTCGACGACCTTGTAGAAGATGATGAAGTCGATGCTGATCGTGGCGTTGTCCTCGGTGATCGCCGCCTGGTGGGGGATCTCCAGGTACCGCTCTCTCAGGTCGACCCGCACCACCCGGTCGATGATCGGGATGATGATCACCAAGCCGGGCCCTCGGATCCCGATGGCCCGGCCCAAGCGGAAGAGAACGATTCGCTGGTACTCCGGGACGATCTTGATCGCGTTGGGCACCACGATAAGCAGGAAGAACACCACCACCGCCAGGATGACGATGAGAGTTACGTTCATGTCACTCCTTCCTTTCCCTGGCCCGCGCTCGATTCGCCGGCCAGCTCCCCCTCTCGACGTGACGTCGCGGGCAGGGCTTGATCACCGGGAGCGATCCCCGGAGCCGGTTCGCCGGCCGGCTCTACCACCAACCGGAGCCCCCTGACCTCGACCACCTTCACCGAGGCTCCCTTGGCAATGGGCGGCCCCACGGATTCCGCGCTCCAGTTCTCCCGCCTGGCTCGGACCCGCCCCACGGGTTTCAGGTCGTCGATGGCGACGGCCAGCTCGCCTGCCATCCCCTCGATCCCGGCGACGCGGGGGAGATGCCGGGCCTTCATCACCGCTCGCACGACGAACCCGAAGAACAACACCAGGGCGACGGCGACGGCTGCAAGGAGCCATGGCGAGACCCGGGCATTCGGCACCGCCGAGTTGAACAGCAGCAAGCCGCCCAGAACCAGGCTGATCACCCCGCCGATGGTGGGCAGGCCGATCCCGGGGTGCTTCAACTCGAGCAGGAAGAAGATGGCCGAAAGCACGAGCAGGATGACCCCGGCGAGCTGCACCGGCAGGAACCCGAAGTCGACGAAGGCCGAGATGAGCAGGACGGCTCCGAGGATCCCCGGGACGGATACCCCGGGGTGAAGGATCTCGATGACCAGCAGGGCGAGCCCCAGGTAGAAGAACAGGAAGGCCAGGTTCGGGTCGATCAGGCCGTGGAGGAACGCCCCACCGATGCCCATACCGCGTTCCTCGATCCGAGCTCCCGCCAACGACTGCGTGGGGCAGCGGTCTGCCTGGACGGGACCGCCGGCGCTCCCGGAGCACGACGTGGCTATGGCCCTGAATAGGGCGGCCGGCGTGGGCGAGACCAGGTCGACCACATGCATCTGCAGGGCTTCCTCGGCGGAGATGCTCACCGATTTGCGGACGGCCTGTTCAGCCCAGTCGGCGTTTCGGTCCCACCGCTCCGCCAGCGACCGGATGTAGGCGGCGGCGTCGTTCGTGACCTTGTCGCTTTCGATGGCGCCGGAGACGCCTACCGGATGGGCCGCACCGATGTTCGTTCCTGGGGCCATTGCGTTGATCGGACAGGCCAACATGATGAACGTCCCGGCCGAAGCAGCTCTGGCCCCGGAAGGAGACGTGTAACAGATGACCTGCACCTTGGCGTTCAGGATGGCCTTGGTGATCTTGCGCATCGAGGAGTCGAGGCCGCCGGGCGTATCGATCGTCAGCAAGACCGCCGCGTCGCCGTCGGCCTCGGCCTTGTCGATGCCGCTGCGGATGTAGTTGGCGACGAAGGGATCGACCACGCCGTTCAGGGTGAGCGACAGGACGGTCTCGCGCCTCTGGTTCTGGGCCCGTGCAACACCCATGGCGGCGCCGAGCGCTACCAGCGAAGCAAGGAGGACCACCAGCGCCCTTGCCCTGCTCATACACTCATCATCCCACGCCGACAGGGGCGCGGAAGAGGATCGGGGGGCGTGCCGGGGGCGCCCAAGCAGCCGAGGTTCCCGCGTCGGATAATGAAGCGTCCGATACAGACCCCGCCGCCGAGGCGCCGCGTGCCAGATGGAGGCTCGATGACCTTCGAAACCGAAGGTCCCCTCTCGAGAGAATCGGAGCAGGACCTGATGCGGCAACTGGTCGCCGGAGATGAGGACGCCATCCGGACGCTCTACGCGCGGTTCGGACGGTCGGTGTACACGCTCGGGGTTCGGCTGCTCGGCAACAACGAGAGCGCCGAGGAGCTCACCCAGGACGTCTTCCTCACGGCATGGCGCAAGGGCAGTCGTTTCGACGCCGCCCGGGGAAGGCTGTCGACATGGCTCATGGCAATAGCTCACAACATGGCCGTCGACAGGCTTCGCCACGACCGCGGAGCCGCCCGGCCCTCGCTCGTCCTCATGGAGGAATTGCCCGAGCCCACACCTGATGACGAGGAGAGCCGAATGATCGAGCGGGACCAGGCTCGCCGGGCAATGGGCGGCCTGTCGCCCCCCGAGCGCCGGTTGCTTTCACAGGCCTACTTCTACGGTTGGACGGCGCGTGAGATCGCCGAGGCCGACGGGATTCCGCTGGGAACGGTCAAGACCAGGCTGCGTACTGCGTTGATCAAGCTCCGCCGGGCGGGCGCCGAGGAAGCTCGAGCGGCTGCTCGGGCGGTGGATGGAGGTGCTCCGTGACCTGTCTGGGGGTTGACGGCGCCAGCCGGACCGTCCCCACCCGCGCTTTCCACCTCCAGATGGGCTAGCGCTCCCGCTGCCTCTTTTCGACTGCATCCTTCACTCCGGCCATTTCCGGCGGTCGTGCTAGCCTCGGTTTCGACATGGTCGACGTGAGATTCATCGACGCGCTGCTGGGGAACGGGGACCCTGGCGGCGCGCCCACGCCCGACGCCGAGGAGGACGAGGCGCTCGACGCCTACTCCACTGTGATCACCCGCGTGGCCGAACAACTGACTCCGTCTGTGGCCAACCTCCGGGTCACCCGGCGAGTGTGGCAAGGCCAGGCCGCGGATGGCGGTGGGAGCGGCGTGGTCATCACGCCCGATGGGTTCATCCTGACCTCGGCCCACGTGATCGCCGGCACCGAGCGAGGAAGCGCGTCCTTCGTCGACGGCAGGGAGTTCGGGATCGAGACGGTGGGAACTGATCCGCTCTCCGACCTCGCCGTGGTGCGAGCATCGGCGTCGGGCCTGATTCCAGCCCTCCTGGGAGATGCCTCCCGCCTGCGCGTGGGACAGCTGGTCGTGGCCATCGGCAACCCATTGGGGTTCGCCGGCTCGGTGACCGCGGGCGTGGTCAGTGCGCTCGGACGGTCGCTCCCAACCCGCGCCGGCTCCGTCAGCCGTGTGGTCGAGAACGTGATCCAGACCGATGCCGCTCTGCACCCCGGGAACTCGGGTGGAGCCCTGGCCGACAGCCGGGGCCGGGTGGTGGGCATCAACACTGCCGTGGTCGGGCCGGGGATCGGGCAGGGCCTTGGGTTGGCCGTCCCCATCAACTCGGCGACCCGACGGATCATCGCGGCGCTCATGACCGAGGGCAGGTTCCGCCGGGCGTTCCTCGGGATCGCCGGAGGCCCCCGGCCGCTTCCACCCCGGGTGGCGAAGGAGAGCGGTCAGGACGCCGGCGTGGAGATCGTGCAGGTGGTCGAGGGCAGTCCAGCCGCGCGGGCCGGTCTTCGGCTGGAAGACTTGATTCTGGAAGTCGACGGCCAGCCCACCGAGGGCATGGACGACCTCCAGCGGATCATGGTGAGCGACGCGATCAACCGCCGCGCGACGATGCGCGTGTACCGGGACGGGCGAATACTGACCGTCGAGGTCACTCCCAGGGAGCTCACGACCTGACGGCGCTGCCCAGTCGCCGTCGGATGGGGTCAGGGCGAGAGGCGTTCCGCCAGATATTTCAGTGACAGCGGATATCGGTACTCGATGGCGCCGTGCTTGGCGTCGAACAGCTCGAAGAACACGTCGGTGACCCCGATTCCTTCCAGAGCACGCCGGAACGCCTCCGCGCCCAGGTCGAGGAAGTATTCGTCCTTTTTCCCGGCGTCGATGTAGATCGCCGTCATCGAGCGCAATCCCTCGGCGTGCTCGGGCACCATCCGCACGGGATCCCATGCCAGCCACCGTTGCCAGATCTGGGGGACGAGCTCGCCGGTGGCCGGATCGAACGGAAGCTGGACAGTGCCGTCCTGATCGGCCGAGTAGCACGCTGCCATACACCATTCGTTGAGCAGCTCGGCATCGCTGTCCTTGGTGAAGGCCGGACGGCTCCGAAAGTCCTTCCAGAACTTCTCGAAGGACCCTTCGTACTCGTCTCGGAGGGTCCGCGCGCACACCCTGAACTCGGGGAGGTAGCACGCCTCGAAGAGCGCATCCCCGGCGTGGGTGGCCAGGCCGCCCCACAGGTCCGGGCGGAGCATGGGGGTGACCATGGCTCCGTACCCGCCACTCGACTTTCCAGCGATCCCCCTGCGTTCGCGCTCCGGGAGCGTTCGGTAGTGCGCGTCGACCCAGGGCACGATCTCCTCGCACAGATACGTGTGGTATTGGCCCGTCCCGGGCGAATCGAGGAACTGGCTCCCTCCGAGTGAGGTCCAGCAGTCCACCCACGCCACGATGCATGGTGGCGCCTTACCGCTTGCGAACAGCTCGTCGGTGAGCTCGGGAAAGTTCTTGCGGAAGGGCGAGCGGTTGCGCCACATGTCGAGCTGTCCGGTCAGACCCTGGATCACATACACCGACGGGTACCGTCTCTCCGGTTCATCGTCGTATCCGGGGGGCACGTAGACCCATAACGGCCGCTGATAGGGATCGCCGAGCGGGTTGTCTCGAAGGGCCTTGCTTTCGACGGTGTTCTCTTCCAGGCGTCCCTCGAACTCGATCGACCACGGATACATGGGACCCTCCTCTGAACCGGGCGGTCGATGCTAACAGGAGCAGGGGTGGGCCTACTGAGAGTGAGCGTGCACCCTGATGATTCCACGGCCCAGCTCGACCAGACCTTCGCCAACGAGCTGGCCGAGCATGCGGCTCACGGTCTCCCGGGAGACGTGGAGAACCCCGGCCAGCTGGGCGTGAGTGATCCGCACCGACACCGGATCGCCGTTCTGCCGTGCCGGGCTGGCCAGCTCTTCCAGCAGCATCCGCAGGGCCACGTCCGCGGGGGCCTGGGTGAGGATTGCCGCCCGGCGAACTGTCTGGCTCAGGCAGCTTCCGGAACACCGGAGGATCCCCGACGCGATGGCCGGCCGAGCGTCGATCAAGCGATCGAACTCCATCCGGCTCAACATGAGAAGCCTCGCCTGCTCGATGACGCGGGCGCCCGCCAGATACTCGTTCTCTCCGAAGAGCGTTTCGTCCCCGAACGTGCATCCGGGAACGATCAGCTCCACGGTGCGGTAGACGCGGCGCCCGGGAGGACGGGCCCGCAGCTCGACGCAGCCCTCCGCCACCAGGAAGAACGTGTCGGCCGGATTCCCCTGCCGGAACAGGGTCACGCCCGCCTTCCGGGTCGTCGCCCGACAAAACTGCTCTAGTTCCCGCAGCTGTGCCTCGTTCAGGAATCTTCGAAGCAGCGTCTGCCTGAGTAAGGGAAACGCCCCTGTCTGGTTGGTATTCATGATGATGGTGTCCGTACTGGCATGGTTCCCTGGACCAAAGCCCAGCAAACCGATCGAACCGCCCCGGGTGTTCCGGCGCTCCTGCACCCGGGCATCCGCCCGCCCTGCCTCGGCTAGCATGGCGCCCATGCGGATCGGCCTGGCATTGCCCCACTACGACTACTCGTTCCCGGATGGGAAGCCGCTCAGCTGGCCCCGTCTGGTCGACGCAGCGCAGCGGGCCGAGGCGCTCGGGTTCGACTCGGTGTGGATCTCGGATCACTTCTTTCTGGACCTGGCCAGGTACGGGGGCTCGGCCGTGCCGTTCGGAACCATCGAGCCATTCACGGCGCTGGCGGCTCTGGCCACGGCGACAGAGCGGGTCCGCCTGGGAACCCTCGTCGCTTGCGCGCCGTTCCGCCATCCCGCCCACGTGGCGAAGATGGCCACAGCCATCGATCTGATCAGTGGGGGGCGCTTCGACCTGGGGCTGGGCGCCGGCTGGTACGAGCCGGAGTTCGGCGCCTTCGGGTACGAGCTCGCTCCCACGGGTGACCGGTTTGCGATGCTGGAGGAGTCCGTCGAGGTGGTCGCGGGCCTGTTCGCGGAAGGGCCGTTCACGCACGAAGGGAAGAGGTTCCGGATCGACGGTGCCTACAACCATCCCCGGCCGGATCAGCCCGGCGGGCCCCCGATCTGGGTAGGGGGAAAGGGGGGCAACCGGCTGCTTCGGCTGGTGGCCCGGCACGCTTCCGGCTGGAACACCGTATGGAAGCGAGCCGTGGATTCGTTCGTCGAACGAGCGGGCACGCTCCGGCAGCTGGCGGAAGCCGGGGGCCGGGACCCGGGCTCGATCCGGCTCTCCATCGGGCTGTACACGTTGGTTGGAGAAGACGAGAAGGACCTTGCGCGACGGTTTCGCACGCTCCAGCGACGGGCCCCGGGCGGGGCGCTGGACGAGGAGAGTCTGGACGACTACACCCGGGAGACCCTGACTGGGACTCCGAGGGCCTGTCTGGAAAAGCTGGCCTCCCTCGCCAGCGCGGGCGCGGACGAGTTCATCGTTGGCGCGGGCTCTGTGCCCTTCTCCGTGGCCGACTGGTCCATGGTGGAGTTGGTCGCCGAAGCGTTGATCCCCGAGGCGCACAGGCTGTGAGTTCGACATGGACTACCTGGAGGCCGCCCTCGCCGTTCTTCGGGAGGAGAACACGGCGCTGCATTGGACGGTGATTCAGGACCTGGCCCTGAAGCGCGGATACCTCGATCCCTTCACTCAGCCCGACATACGCAAGAAGCTGCTGGCCGCGCTGGCCCGGGCCGCCAGGGAGGGCCTGCTGGTCAAGGAGGGGACCGGTGTCTATGCGCTCCCCACCGAGCGCGCTCCCTGAAGCCGCTTGCGAACATGTTCATTACCGAAAGCCGGGTAGGGACCGCGCTCCACGGGTGCGATAGAACAAGGGCCGGCTGGGAGAGGGAGTCATGTCGAGCAGACCGATGACCGATGTCGTGGTGCTTCTGCCCGGCATCACGGGAAGCGTGCTCCAGAAGGACGGAAAGGACGTCTGGGCGGTGTCACCAGGTTCCGCTCTGCGAGCCCTCGTCAGCTTCGGCCACAGCATCACGGAACTGCAGCTCCAGGACGACTCCGATCTCGACGATGGCGTGACCGCACCTCGGGTCATGCCCGACATCCATCTCATCCCCGGCCTGTGGAAGATCGATGGGTACGGCAAGGTCTCCCAATACATCAGGCGGACCTTCGCCGTCCAGCTCGGACGCAGCTACTTCGAGTTCCCCTACGACTGGCGCCGGGACAACCGGGTGGCTGCTCGGCAACTCAAGGAGAAGAGCGATGAGTGGTTGCACGAGTGGCGGAAGGAATACCCGGAGGCAAAGCTGATCCTGGTCGGGCATTCGATGGGAGGCCTGGTCGCTCGATATTTTCTGGAGTGCCTCGACGGATGGCGTGACACTCGAATGCTGGTGACGTTCGGGACGCCATACCGCGGGTCCCTCAATGCCCTCGAGTTCATCGCCCACGGGATGCGCAAGGCACTGGGCCCCGTCACCCTGATCGATCTCTCGAAGCTACTGCGCTCCTTCACCTCGGTGTACCAGCTCCTGCCCATCTATCCCTGTTACCAGGCGGGGGACGGGAGGGACCTGGTTCGACTGAGCGAGTCCACCGGGATACCGCACCTGAATCTGGACCGAGCCAAGGCGGCCGACGCCTTCCACCGCGAGATCGAGCAGGCCGTGGAGAAGCATCTGGATGACGACGAGTACATGAGGGAGCGCTATCCGATCCACCCGGTCATCGGAACGTTCCAGCCCACCAACCAGTCGGCACGGCGGAGTGGCGAAACGGTGCAAATCCTGCGGGAGTACCGCGGAGAGGATCGGGACGGCGACGGGACGGTTCCTAGAGACTCCGCGACCCCGATCGAGTTCAAGCACGAGGAAGGAGCCATGTACGCCTCGGAGCGCCACGCCTCACTTCAGAACCTGGATGCAGTCCTCGTTCAGCTCACAGGCGTACTCACCGGGCACGAAACGGCTGCCTTCAGGGACCTCCCGAAGAGTGGCATCGGCCTGGACGTGGAGGACGCGTACGCGACGGACGAACCGATCGGCGTACGGGTCAGGTCGGAGGAACAGTCGGCGGAGCTCGTTGTCGTCGCGGCCGAGGCGGAGACGGGCCGGGAGGTTGGCCGGGCGGTGCTGCCGCCGACCATCGACGAATGGCGAGATGCGGAGATCCCTCCGATCGCCGCCGGTACCTATCGACTGACGGTGAGCGGAGGACCCCTGGTTCAGCCGGTCACCGATGTGTTCGTGGTCTACAACCGGGGGTCAGAGGGATAGCAGGGTCGGGGGGCAGGGAGAACGGGAGGATCGCGATGGTGAAGAAGGCGTTCTGCGTCGGCATCAACGACTACCCGATCGAGGGAGCCGACCTGAAGGGGTGCGTGAACGACGCTCAGCAGTGGGCCTCGCTGCTCAGGGACCATTTCGATTTCCCGTCGTCCGACGTGAAGGTCCTGACCGCTGCGGAAGCGACCAAGGCCAATATCCTGGGCGGGCTGAAGGATCTCCTGGCCGGGGCGAGTTCAGGTGACGTGCTGGTGTTCACGAACTCCTCCCACGGATCTCAGATCCCCGACACCAGTGGCGACGAGCCGACGTACGACGAGGTCCTGTGCCCCTACGACATCAGGGACAACGCGCTCGTGGATGACGAGTTGCGCGAGCTGTTCGCCGGGCTGCCCAAAGGCGTCAGGCTGACGGTGATCTCCGATTCGTGCCATTCCGGCACTGTCACTCGGGCCTTGCTCGTGGACAACATCCCGGGACTCTCGATGCCGGACGACCGGCGGGTGAGGTTCCTTAACCCCGCCCTGTTCCGCGGTGGCCCGGTCCTGCCCGATCCCATGGGCGCCGCCCCGCGCGCCCGGATGGCGTTTCCGGCGAGTATTCCTACGACGCGGTCATCGGCGACGGTTATCACGGGGCCATGACCTATCACGCGGTCAAGGCGATCGAGGACGCGGACTACGAGATCACCTACACGGAGCTTCGGGACAGACTCGGGCCGATGCTGGGCAAGGCCGGATACCTGCAGCACCCGCAGTTGGAGGGCGAATCGCACGCCAAGCACCGCCAGCTGTTCACGTGAGGGATGGTTGAGGCGGAGTTCAGGGTGAGGGATTCCAGGGGCGCTGCTTGCGAGGGACGGTGACCACGATGGTCGCTCGCTTGGCTTCGGCGTCATCGCCGCGGCGAAGCGCCCAAGCGTCCAGCGACCGCATCCACTCGGGGGTGCCTGGGGGGAGGTCTCGGTCGGGGATCGGAGCCAGATCGGTCGTTTTGTCCAGCGCCGTCCCGTACGGCACGAGCTCCGTGTGGACGTCTGGGTGGTGCAGCTTCGGGCGCAGCTCCTTCAGGGCGTCGTTCCAATCGGACAACAGCTGCTTCATGGCCTCGCTCTTCTTCATCTGGCCCGCCGCCGAGGCGCTCTCCGGGTAGGTGGGGTGGCGAATGTGCCGGTAGGCCATCTCGACGCCCTGGCCGGAGGGGGTGGATCTCCAGTTCTGGAAGGCAAGGTCTGCCAGTCCACCGAGGGCCACGACTACCTCCACCCCGCGGCCCACGAGCAGCGCATCCAGCCACGTGTTGCGGTAGTCGGCGATGGCCTGGTTGTCCTTGTGGCGCTCGCCGCCACCCTGGCCGTAGACGCTGTACAGAAAGGTGTTGACCATCACGTAGCTGGTCTCGATGCCGAGCTTGACCAGGAACCCCTGGGTCCTCTGACCGGCCTCGCCCACCAGGATCCTCCGGGCGATCGACTCGTGAGATCCGGGGTCCTGGCCGATCACCAGCACTCGAGCAGTTCCGTCGAGTCGGCCGCGATGGAAGATCGGACCCCACTCCACCCGGAAGTCCTTCGGCGGGTAGACGTCGGGACCCGGATAGGTGGCGGCAAAGGTGGAGAACGGCTTGCGGTTGTAGCCGGAATCGAAGAGATGCGGCATGGTGGGTCATCATCTCGCGGGGAGGTCGTGTGGCGCTAGCCCTGATCGGAACCGTGGTCACGTTCGATCCGACGGTGCCGGTCCTGGAGGAGGGGGCCGTCTACGTGGAGGGCGGACTCATCGCCGGGGTTCGGCCGGCCAAGGAACCTCCGCCATCGGGGCTCGGCGCGATCGAACGCATCCGCACCGGCGGGGTCATCTACCCGGGCTTGATCGATCTGCACAACCATCTGGCCTACAACTACCGCTCGCTGTGGTTCGCGCCCCGCGCCGAGCCGTACACAACCAGGGATCAATGGCCGAGGGCGGCCACGTACGGGCCTGAGATCACCCGTCCAACCGTTGCCCTGGGGACGGCAGCGGCCAAGGCAGTGCTCAAGTTCGCCGAGGCGAAGGCGGTCGTCGGCGGCGTCACGGCGATCCAGGGCTCACCCGGTCTCTCCCGACCATACGAAGGCTGGCTTGTTCGCAACATCGAGCACGAGACCTTCGGCACGGGCCACGACGTGGTCTATCAATCGGTGCTGAACCTGGATCCGGAGAGCCTCACCCCCTACGCAAAGCACATGCACAAGGGCAGCGCCTTCATTTACCACCTGGCGGAGGGCACCGACCCGAAGCTCGTTCGTGAGTTCGATGACCTGGACCAGGCCGGATGCCTCCAGCCCCGGTTGCTGGGTATCCATGCCACAGCCCTCCGCTCCGAGCAGTTCGAACGGTGGGCGAAGTCGAAACACGGCGGAGCGGTTGTCTGGTCTCCCTTCTCGAACCTCTGGCTGTACCGGGCCACGACCGACGTGGTCGCGGCCCGAGCGGCCGGCTTGCTGGTCTGCCTCGGCGCCGACTGGGGGCCGTCGGGTTCCAAGAACGTCCTGGGAGAGCTGAAGGTGGCCGACCTGTGGAACCGAACACACCTGGGCCGGGCGTTCTCGGACCAGGAGCTGTGCGAGATGGTCACGGCCAACCCTGGGGCGGCATTGGGCAGAGCGTGGGATGAGCGGATCGGCAGGATCAAGGAGGGCCTGGCAGCCGACATGGTGGTGATGGCTGGAAACCACCGTGATCCATACCGGAATCTGATCCAGAGCACGGAGCGACACGTCCGGCTGGTCCTGGTCGCGGGTAAGGCGGCGTTCGGCAACGGTTCACTGATGAAGGCCGCCCGGGCCACATCGCCCGAGCCCATCTCGGTGGCCGGCGTGCGGCGGACGATCAGCATGCTGGACCCGGCCATCCCGGATGCGAACATGACGTGGGAGCAGGTGCTGGACGCGCTCGACAACGCCAGGAGCGATCCCGCCAGGGCCTTCGAGCTGGCCCTGGAAGCCCTTCCGCGCGGCGAGGCCCCGCTTCGCCTGATCCCGGACATGCCCGGTGGTGAGCTGGCCGAAGAGATCACGTCGCCCCGGGACCTCGGGCCGGTGACCATCCCGCCCATCGATTCGCTCGCCCATGATGCTGCCTACCTGCGATGCCTTCGGCCCGACCGGGCGCCGATCCTGGATGGGCTGCTCCAGGGACTCGATGCGTACTACTGAACCCGGCCAGGGCGGGGGAGCCTCCGCTTGAGCCGCCTCCGAGCCCTCGCGGCGCTCTTCGCCTGCGGCGCGCTCCTCTGCGCGCCCGGGGTGTTCTTCGGGCCTGCGGCGAACGCTCAAGTGTCGGGTCCGTGCGTCGTGACCATCGAGGGCAGATCCGTCGGCGAGATCGCCCAGTGGCCCGACGCGCTGGTGGTCGATGCACGAGGGAGGATCACGCTGCGAGGGCGATCCGAGATCCCCGTGTCGTTCCTGAAGATCGACCTCGACTTCGCCGGCCTTCGGTGGGGAGTCGTGCCCCAGGGGGTCAACGCGGTCAGAGGAGACTGGGCGGCTCGGCTGAACGTGGCCGATCATGCCCACCAGGGCGTCGGGCTCTATCACGTCGTGGCCTCGACGGACGGGTGCACGGCCGAAGGCTGGATCAAGGTGGTCGGCCGTTCGCCCTTCACGACGACGGCCGGCTTGATTGCTTCCGGAGTCCTCCTGTTGGGGCTGGTGCTCCAAGCGATCGGCTTGATCAGATCGAGGCGAGGGAAGGGCCTGGCCCTCTCGATCATCGGGGGGGTCCCCACGGGGCTCGGGGCGCTGGTCCTCAGCCAGCAGTTCGGCGTGATCCCTGTATCGAAGGCTTGGCTATCGGCTTGGGCAGTCGGGCCAGGGCTTGTCGGTGGAGTGATCCGCGCTCGGGTCGCCTCGCGCGGCCGGCCGGCCCCGTCGACGGAGGGGGGCGTACGCGAAGGGCCTCCAACATCCCGCCTTGAGCCCCCCGTGGCGGCCGAGCTACCAACGGCGCCGATGGAGCCGCCGGTTGCTGCACGACCTCCCCCGACCTCCGTGGAGCCTCCCGTGGCTGCGGCGCGGACAGCCGCGCGCGCGAAACCTCCTGTCCCCCCGGCACCTCCGCCCTCGCGCTCGATGTGGAGGCGACGCCGCGGCCTCCCCGAAGAGAGGATGGCCGAGTCCGGACCAGCACCGGTGGGGGCGGTCTCGGGGAACGGGCCGGAAGGCGATCCGCCCCGCAGCGCCTATGCCCTCCTCGACTGTCCCGGCGTGGTCGTGGCGGAGCAGGAGTTCGAGCTCACCGTGGGAATCTCGCCCACTCCCACACCGGGGGTGACTGGGAGCGCAATGGTGCGACCCGAGTCGAGCGTCGGTCCGTACACGCTCTCGGTCCAGGTGGTGGCCGACGGGTTTCGCCTCGGCCGCAATCCTGGTTCGTGGCGGAGGGACCTTCCGGTGACCGCCGACGCGCCCTATCCCACGTTCGTCCTGCATCTGGCTGCCGAACCTCAGATCGAGCGGACCAAGCCGAGAGCGATCCAGGCTATGTACTCGGTGGACGGGCAGACCATCGGCATGGCCGTGCGTTCAGTGGCCGTCGTCCGTACCCGCGACCTTGTCGCCGCCGCGGAGGAGAAGCCGCAGGAGAGTGGTGTCGACATCTCGATCCCGTCCGAGGCGACGGCTCCCGACCTCACCGTACGCATCCTGGAGAGCCAGTCGGAGAGCCCGGGGCGCTTGCTGTGGACCTTCGAATCACCTCACCGCATCCCGGCGCCCGACGCGCCGGTTGTTGCCGACATCGGCCGCCACCCCGATGCCTTCGCCAAACGACTGGTCGAACAGGTCGCCGTCCACGAGGGACAGCCGGGCCTGTATCAATACCTGATGGGGATCGGGAACACCGTCGCGGACCAGGTCCCCCAGGAATTCTGGGTCGCGCTGGAGGCAGTTGCGCAGCAGGTGCGCGGCCGGCCGCCGTCCATCCTCTTCCTGTCCGAAGAGCCCTACGTCCCCTGGGAACTGGCCGTCGTCGACCCCCCTCTCGACGCCAGCTTGCCTCCCTTCCTTTCGGCCCAAGCCAGCGTGGGGAGGTGGGTGCTCGGGCACCGCCGACCCAAGCTACCCCCGCCCATCGACGTGCAGGTCGGTGCTCTGGCCGTCGTCTGGGGCGTGTACGACCGGCAGGAGTGGCGGCTGGTAGAGGCGGAAGACGAGGCGGCGAAGCTTCGCGAGATGTTCGGGGCGGCGTCGGTGGATGCCCAGTCGAAGACCGTCATCGACTGCCTGAAGGGCAACCCGAAGGCAGAGGTCCTGCACTTCGCCGTCCACGGTATCTACAACCCCACCGGTCCCAAGGAAGGACTGATCCTCGTCGATGGGCGGACGCTGGACCCGATGGAGGTCAGGGGAGTCAGGCTGGAGACCGCCCCGTTCGTGTTCTTGAATTCCTGTCAGGTGGGCACCGGAGCGGCGATATTGGGGGACTACGCGGGCATGGCCGAGGCGTTCCTGTATGCCGGCGCCGCGGGGGTGGTCGCCCCGCTGTGGTCGATCGATGACGTGCTGGCCAAGGAGATCGCCCTGCGCTTCTATCAACAGACGCTCGTGGAGGGCCGGCACCCGGCCGAGGTCTTTCGAGCAGAGCGCGCTCGCTTCACCGACTCACCCGAGGCCGCTTCTTCGACGTTCCTGGCCTACCAGTTCTTCGGCAACCCCGCCATGAAGCTCAGCCGCACAGGTGCCAGGGGTACCGAAGCGGTGGTCGTACCGGCGAATCAGCCGGGTGAACCTCCCCGGCCGAGACCGTCGGGCTGACCTGTGAAGAAGGGAGTCGACACCTTCCCCCGCCGGTCCGCCAGGACCAGGAGGTTCACGCTCGGGAGGCCTCGGAGCTTCTCGGTGGCCGCCGACGGGTCCCGGGTTGCCTTCCTCCGATCGCCGGCCGGCGATGACCCCATGACCTGTCTGTGGGTGCTCGACGTGGACGTGGGGACCGAACGGTTGGTGGCCGATCCAGCGGGTCTGGGCGAGACGAGAGAAGAGCGCTTGGCCGCGGACGAGCGCGCCCGCAGGGAGCGGACCCGCGAGACCGCGGGCGGGATCGTCGCCTACGCCGCGGACCCGGATCTTCGACGGGCTTCCTTCGCCCGATCCGGAGAGCTGTTCGTTGCCGACCTCATCACCGGGGACGTGCAGATGTTGCCGGCTGCAGGTCCGGCATTCGATCCACGACCGGCTCCGACGGGCGAGCGCATCGCGTATGTGAGCGACGGCGCGCTTCGCCTGATGACGTTGGACGGCGAGGACGTTTGCCTGGCGAAAGACGAGGACCCCGACGTCACGTGGGGCCTCGCGGAGTTCATCGCGGCCGAAGAGATGGGCCGGTTCCGAGGCCTCTGGTGGTCGCCGGACGGCCGGTCGATCGCGGTCGCCCGGGTGGACAACAGGCCCGTCGGCGTGTGGCACATCACCGACCCTTCCGACCCCGCCCGGGAACCCCAGAGCGTTCGATACCCGGCCGCCGGCACGGTCAACGCGGACGTGTCGCTGTTCGTCGTCGATGTGGAAGGCGGGAGGAGAGAGATCGAATGGGATCGAGCGGACTATCCCTACCTGGTGCAGGCCACGTGGGGAAAGGGAGAACCCCTCAGCCTCCTGGTCCAGGCCCGTGACCAGGGGAGATGGTCGCTCTTGGAGGCGGACCCCGCTACGGGTGCAACCCGGTCCATCCTGGACCAGAGCGATCCCAGATGGCTCGAAGTCGTGTCCGGGATCCCGGCATGGACGAGTGACGGGCAGCTGGTGTTCACCCGTGAGGAAGAGGACACGCGGCGGCTGACGGTGGGTGGCGATGCGGTCACCCCGGCGGGCCTCCACGTCCGTCGGGTGGTCCACTCCGGAGACGAGGTCATCTTCACGGCCTCGGAGGATGACGCCACGGAGGTCCACCTCTGGCGGACCTCGGGGGACGGCAAGCCCGAACGCCTCACCTTGGTCCCAGGGGTCCACGACGGCGTCGCCGGGGGAGACGTCCTGGTGGTGATCTCGGCCGAGATGGGGTCGCCGGATCAGGCAACACAGGTGCTGCGAGAAGGGAAGCCGGTTGCCGTCATCCGATCGTTCGCCGAGCGACCCGGGCTGGAGCCCCAGATCACCATGCTCCGCGCCGGTCGGCGCGAGCTCAATGCCGCTCTCCTACTCCCACGCGATCATTCTGCCGGTCACCGGCTTCCCATCCTCCTCGATCCGTACGGCGGCCCGCACTTCCAGCGGGTGCTGCGGGCCCAGGACGCCTTCCTGCACTCGCAATGGCTGGCCGACCAGGGCTTCGCCGTGGTTGTGGCCGACGGCCGGGGGACTCCGGGGCGGGGAACGACGTGGGAGAAAGCCATCCACCTCGACCTGGCCACCTCGCCGCTCGAGGACCAGGTGGACGCGTTGCATGCCGTGGCAGAAGCAAACCCCGACCTCGATCTGGACCGTGTGGCCATTCGCGGCTGGTCCTTCGGGGGATACCTGGCGGCGCTGGCCGTGCTCCGCCGGCCGGACGTCTTTCATGCCGCGATCGCAGGGGCGCCGGTGACCGACTGGCGCCTGTACGACACGCACTACACCGAGCGATACCTGGGCCATCCCGACGACGATGCCGAAGCGTACCGTCGCAGCTCCCTCCTGGACGATGCCGCTTCACTGTCGAGGCCACTTCTCCTCATCCACGGGCTGGCCGATGACAACGTCGTTGCTGCTCACACCCTCAGGCTGTCGCGAGCCCTCCTGGAGGCGGGCCGCCCGCACAGCGTCCTGCCACTCTCCGGCGTCACCCACATGACTCCGCAGGAGGTCCTCGCGGAGAACCTCCTGCTCCTACAGGTGGCCTTCCTCAGAGAAGCTCTCCGGCTGGAGGAGCCCGGCGAGGCTCAGCGGTAGGCGATCCCCGAGAACTTCATCAGCTTCTCGAACGAGTGGGTGGCCTCGATCCGCCGCACGGTTCCCGATCGCGATCGCATGACCAGCGAGTCCGTGATGGCGCCTTCGTCCCTGTACCGGACGCCCTTCAGCAGGGCTCCGGTCGTCACCCCCGTGGCCGCGACGAAGACGTCCTGTCCAGCTACCAGGTCGTCGGTGGTCAAGACCTTGTCGATGTCGTAGCCGGTATCGAGGAGCTTCTGCCGCTCCTCGTCGTTGCGAGGCCACAGCTTACCCTGCATCCCCCCGCCCAGACACTTCAACGCCGCCGCCGAGATCACGCCCTCCGGCGTCCCACCGACGCCCATCAAGAGGTCGACAGCGCTCTCCTCCCTGGCCGCGGCGATGGCCGGGGCAACGTCACCGTCGGTGATCAGGAGGACCTTCGCCCCGACCTCGCGGAGGCCGCCGATCAAGCCCTCGTGCCGGTCCCGATCCAGCACGACGACCGAGATCTCTTCCGGCTCAACCCCTTTGACCTTGGCCACCCTACGGACGTTCTCCTGGGGCGGAGCCCCGATGTCGATGGCGTCGAGTAACTCCGGGCCACAGGCGATCTTGTCCATGTACACGGCCGCTCCCGGGAAGAACATCGTGTCGCGCTCCGCCACGGCCACCACGGCGATGGCATTCGGCATTCCGCGGGCGGTCAGCCGGGTCCCCTCCAGAGGATCGACCGCCACGTCCACCTGCGGCCCGTGGCCGTTGCCCACCTCCTCGCCGTTGAACAGCATGGGAGCCTGGTCCTTCTCCCCTTCGCCGATCACGACCACGCCATCCATCGCCACCGTGTCGAGCATCAGGCGCATCGCGTCGACGGCCGCCTGATCGGCGCTCTCTTTCTCGCCCCGTCCCACCCATCGGCCTGCCGCGAGCGCGGCGGCTTCGGTCACCCGTACGAGCTCGAGAGCCAGGTTGCGGTCTGGCGCTCCCGGCGGCGGCTCCGGGATCGCCGGGGTCTCTCCTTGATCGGTCATGTCGTCACCCCTCCAGGCAATCGAGCACGCTCGCGGCCGGGGCGCCTTCGAACACAATCCTATTGACTTGCTCCATGAACTGGAGGGCCAGTCCCTTACCCTCGACGAGCGCGGCCACCTCCCGAGAAGAAGCCACTCCCTCGACGGTCATCCCCCGTTTGTTCAAGTCCTCCAGCGCGTCGGCTGGGGACACTCCTTCCCCGAGCAGCTCTCCGAATAGTCGGTTGCGCCCACCGATCATGGTCACCAGCACGTCTCCCGTCCCTGCCAGGCCGGAGACGGTTTCCTCTCTTCCTCCGAGGGCTACCACGAACTCGCGCAGCTCGGCGCAGGCCTGGGTGAACAGGGCGGCCTTCGCGTTGCGGTATTCGAATCCCACTCCTTTCCCCAGCCCGTCGAGGATTCCCAGGCCGATTGCCGCCACGTTCTTGGCCACCATGGAGTACTCCACGCCGGGCAAGTCGTCGGAGGTGGTCACGTGGTACGTGGTGGTGCGGAACACGTCGGCCGCGGCCTCGGCCGACTCCCGATGAGCTGAGGCGAACACCACCCCACACGGGAGACCCTGGGCGACCTCAGGCGCCAGGCAAGGACCTCCGATGGAGATGACTCGGTGGTGACCGACCTCTTCCGCGTACACCTCGGACATCCTGGTGAGCGTGTCGGGCTCCAAGCCCTTGGCCACCCCGATCACCAGCGGCAGGTGCCTTCCCCCGTCCATGACGATCCGGACCAAGGTTCGGGCACCTCCGGCGTGCGCGCCCATGACGGCGATCTCCACATCGCGTGCTGCCTCCTCCAAACGATCGGGCCCGAGGACGGTCAGCGACTCGGGCAGGAACTCCGGGAGGGAGGGATGGTGCCTTTGCTCCAGCAGGTCGGGCAGAACCCGTTGATCGAATTCGCTCCCCCAGAGCACGGTGGGATGCCCCTTGCGCGCGAGGTGCATGGCGAGGGCAGTCCCGATCGCTCCGGCTCCGAACACAGTTACACTCGCCACGGCTCGGAGGATACTCGCTCCTCCCGCGGCCTCAGACCGCGATGGCGCCGTTCCGGACGGCGAAGGCTACGGCCTCCAGCTTCGAATGGACCCCGAGCTTCCCCAGGAGATTCCGGACGTGCGTCTGCACCGTCTGAGGACTGATGAAGAGCCTGGCAGCGATGTCGTCGTTGCGCAGGCCCTCGGATAGGAGCGTCAGGATCTCCCGTTCCCGATCGGTGAGCTGGGAGAGAAGCAGCTGGGCGTCCCGCCGGCGCTCCCGCTCCCTGGCCACCTGCGGCAACAGGCGGGCCAGGGCCACCCGGTCGACCAGTATCTCCCCTGCGGCCGCGGCCCGGATGGCATCCAGAAGCTCGTCCACGCCCTCGGTCTTCCGCAGGAACCCCGAGGCTCCCGCTTCCACCGCCTCCACCAACAGCCGCTCGTCTTCGTGGGCGGTCATGACCACCACCTGGGTCTCCGGAGAGATCTGCTTGATATGCCTGGTGGCTTCTATGCCGCTCATGGTCCCGCGAAACTCGATGTCCATGAGCACGACGTTCGGTGGATGCTCTCGGACCAGATCCACCGCAGCCTCGGAAGTGTGGACGGGAGGCAGCAACCGGATGCCGGGATCGTGCCTGACCACGCTGGTGAGTGTGTCGGTGAGCAGGCGATGATCGTCACAGATCAGCAGCTGGATCTGATCCTGGGCGAGTTCGTCCACGGATCCCTCCCCCGGGCAATCGCGGCCTCCAGCCCCCAGCATAATCACGTCGCACGAGGTATCGGCGAAATCGCCCCTGGACAGTAGGCAACCGGAAACTGCGGCTCACGCGTGAGGCGCGGGCTACGATGCAGCGATGGGCAAGCCGCCACCGGCGACCGACATCCGGGATGTCCAGGTCATCAAGCACGACCGGGCGTTCTTCATGTCCGACCGGTTCGGCGACGTACCGGAGGAAAACCAGGCTGCACTCGGGCTCTACTATCGTGACACCCGGTTCCTGTCCAAGCTGGAGCTCACGCTCGGCGAGCTGCGGCCGATCCTGTTGCACTCCTCGACCGAGCGGAACTACTCGCAGATCGTGGAGCTGGCGTTTCCCACCGTCGTGGCCGACCCTCAGGGATTCGAGTACCGGGAGAACGTCTCGGTCTCCAGGAACCGGCTGTTGGCGGACTCGCTCATGGAGCAGATCGAGGTTCGGAACTTCGGCACGCTCCAGCAATGTCCAGCTTTCGCGGTTCCTGGACCGAGCCATTCTCGACCTGCGGATGCTCATGTCCGAAGATGACAGTGCGCCCTATCTGGACGCCGGCGTGCCGTGGTTCTCCGGTCTGTTCGGTCGGGACTCCCTGCTCGCCGCCTACGAGTGCCTCGGGGTGAATCCCGAGCTGGCGTGGGGCGTGCTCCGGGGGCTTGCGGCCCGGCAGGGCACGGAGGAGAACGAGTGGCGCGACGAGGAGCCCGGCAAGATCCTGCACGAGCTTCGGGTGGGGGAGCTGGCCGGAGCCGGCGACATCCCCCACACCCCGTATTACGGCTCGATCGACTCCACACCGCTGTGGCTTGTCCTGCTCACGTACGCCTATTCATGGACGAGCAACCTGGATGCAGTCCAGGCACTGTGGCCGAACGCCGTTGCCGCGCTGGAATGGATCGATCGGTACGGCGACCTGGACGGCGATGGGTACGTCGAATACCGCAAGCGCTCCGTGCACGGGCTGGACAACCAGGGGTGGAAGGACTCGTGGAATGCGGTGGTCCATCCGGATGGGACGCTGGCCCAGGGCCCCATCGCCCTGGTCGAGGTCCAGGGGTATGTCTATCAGGCCAAGTATCGGATGGTCCGGCTGGCTCGGGCGGTGGGCCAGTACGAGCTGGCCGATCAGCTGGAGCGTGAAGCCGCCAAGCTCAGAGATCGGTTCAACCGGGACTTCTGGATGGAGAAGGAGGGCTACTACGCCCTCGCCCTGGATGGACGCAAGCAGCAGGTCCGCACGATCACGTCGAACCCGGGCCATTGCCTGTGGTCCGGCATCGTCGACGAGGACAAAGCTCCCCGGGTGGTCCGCCGCCTTCTCTCCCCTCCCCTCTCCTCTGGTTGGGGAGTGCGCACGCTCGGTGCCAGGCAACAGCCCTTCGACCCTCTGGGCTACCACACCGGCACCGTGTGGCCGCACGACAACGCCCTGATCGCCCACGGGATGAAGCTGTACGGCTTCGACGCGGAGGCCATGAAGGTGATCGACCAGCTCTCGATGGGAGGGGTATTCTTCCCCCTGGCCCGCTACCCGGAGCTCTTCTGCGGCTTCCCCGAGACGACGTCCCCTTGCCCGTCGAGTACCCGGTGGCGTGCCGGCCCCAGGCCTGGTCGAGCGGTGCCCCTCTGGTTGATGCTGAGGTCGTATGGTGGCATGACGGCGGACGCCCCGGATGGGAAGCTCTACATCGTTCGACCCCGACTCCCCGAGTGGCTCGAGAGCATCGAGATCATCGGGATGCGGGTGGGGACGGCGAGGCTCGACCTGGTGTTCACGTCACGGGACGGCGTGACCGCAACCCAGGTCCCCCGCAAGGAAGGCGAGATCGAGGTCCTGATCAGGCATTGAGAGGCCGAGCCCAACTGTGAGCGCGAACGAACGGATCCACCCCGACCTGCCTCCGCCCCCGGACCTGGGTGCGTTCCTGACGATCGAGGAGTTCGAGGAAGCCGCCCGGGGGCGGTTGCCCCGGATGGTCTTCGACTACTTCGCGGGAGGGTCGGGGGAAGAGTGGACGCTCGCCGAGAACCGCAGAGCCTTCGAGCGATGGGTGCTGCGCCCTCGCGTGCTGGTGGACGTCTCAGAGATCGATCTGCGAACCACCGTTCTGGGCCAGGAGGTGGCGTTTCCGATCCTGCTCGCGCCCACCGCCCTCCAGCGGATGGCCCATCGGTACGGCGAGCTGGCAACGGCCCGGGCGGCCGCCTCCGTCGGAGCCCTCTTGGTGCTGTCGACCGTGTCCACGGCCTCCATGGAGGAGGTGGCGACCTCCGGTGCCCGGAGGTGGTTCCAGCTCTACGTTTTGAAGGACCGCGACCTCACGGCCGAGCTGGTCGAGCGGGCCCACGCCGCCGGGTATGGCGCGCTCGTCCTCACGGTCGACGCCCCGATCCTGGGCCGCCGGTTCCGAGACGACCGCAATCGGTTCTCCCTTCCTCCGGGGATCGCCATGGCAAACCTGGAGGGCATGAGCCTTCCCGAATCGGAGGGGTCCCGCCTGTTCGCCTTCTTCGTCGAACGGCACGACGCCTCGCTGGCGTGGGATGACGTGGCGTGGCTCGCGTCTCTCACTCCGATGCCCGTCGTCCTGAAGGGTATCGTTCGTGGCGACGACGCCCGTATGGCCGTGGATGCCGGCGTTCAAGCCCTGGTGGTTTCGAACCACGGCGGCCGGCAGCTCGACGGCGCGCCGGCCACCATCGACGCGCTGCCCGAGGTCGTCGAAGCGGTCGAGGGGCGGGCAGAGGTCCTCGTCGACGGCGGGATCCGCCGGGGGAGTGACGTCATGAAGGCGCTGGCGATGGGGGCCAGGGCGGTCCTTGTTGGCCGCCCCTACCTGTGGGGGTTGGCCGTGGATGGCGAGGCAGGCGTCCGGCGAGTGCTGGAGCTGCTCAGGGACGACTTCGCCCTGGCCATGGCGTTGTGTGGTTGCCCCACGGTTTCCGATATCGATCGCTCGCTGGTGGCCCCGGCCCCTGGAGGACTCCGATGACCGAGATCCCACCGCCCTTCGATGTCCCCGAGCGGTTGCTGATGGGGCCCGGCCCCAGTATGGTGCACCCCCGCGTGCTGCGGGCCATGTCGAACCCGGTGATCGGCCACCTCGACCCCCGCACCCTGGACATGCTGACCGAGATCCAGGTCATGCTCCGCGAGGTCTTCCGAACGAGCAACGAGCTGACCTATCCGGTGTCGGGGACCGGGACCGCAGGGATGGAGTGCGCCCTCACCAGCGTGCTCGAGCCCGACGACGTTGGGGTCATCCTGGTCAGCGGCTTCTTCGCCGCCAGGATGCGAGAGATCGCCAAGCGCCTGGGGGCGGAAGTGATCTCGCTCGGCGACCGGTGGGGCGAGCCGATCGCTCTGGAAGAGGTCTCTCGAACCCTGGACGAGCACCCGGAGACGAAGGCGGTCTATGTCGTCCACGGGGAGACCTCCACAGGCCTCCTTCAGCAACTCCCTGAGATCGGGGAGCTGTGCCACAGTCGAGACATCCTGTTCGGCGTCGACGCGGTGGCCACGCTCGGCGGGATGGAGCTGGACGTGGATGGTTGGAACATCGACATCTGTTACGGGGGCTCGCAGAAGTGCCTGTCTGCCCCGCCCGGGCTCGCCCCCATCACGTTCTCGCCGAATGCCGTCCGGGCCATGGAGTCAAGGCGGCGGCCGCCTCCGAGTTTCTACCTCGACCCCCTGCTGATCCAGGGCTACGTTGGGGCCCAGCGCCTCTATCACCACACCGCGCCTGTCTCGAACCTGTACGCGTTGCACGAGGCGCTTCGGCTGGTACTGGAGGAAGGGCTGGACGAGCGGTGGCGTCGGCACAGGGAGATCGGAGCCGAGTTGCTGGCCGCCCTGGAGGACCGAGGATTCCGGCCGGTTCCCCCGGAAGGCTTCCGCATGCCGCAGCTCGCGGCCGTGTGGTTGCCCGAAGGGCTCGAGGACCGACCGAACCGCGAGCGACTGCTCAACGAATCCGGCATCGAGATCGCAGGCGGTCTGGGCGAGTTCGCCGGCAAGGTCTGGCGGGTGGGCGTGATGGGCGAGTCCTGTACCCACGAGAACGTCAAGACGTTCATCGCGGCGCTGGACCAGTTGTCAGCCTAGCGACACCCCTTCACCGGAGAGCTTCCACGGGGATTTCTCGGGCGCGAACTCACCAGCCTCCTGTGCAGGCGGCGTAGGACTTCGCGTCTCTCCTCCCGTAGCGATCCGTCTCGGTGGTGGCGGTTTCGGAGGCGTTGCTGCGGGATTCCCGAAGGCGGGGGCTCCGGCTGGTCAGGGCCGCCGACCAGGGGCGGCGCTCCGGACTGTGGTTGCTCGGCTGTATCCTCCCGGCTGTAGGCGGAGAAGGGGTGCTCGCTCTCGTCCATGGGCTCCTCGTGGGGTTGCCGGCAAGGGCCATTGCGGCCTGAAGTAAGGATCGGGCCCGGCCGGAGGGGGCTTACCTGCCCGGCCGTTGGTAGAGGAGGGCACATGCAGAACGTGAAGGGGTTGGCTGCCCGTCTGACCGAGCCGTGGAAGCCCACGATCGTGGCCGAGGTGGGTGGGTTTCTGATGAAGGTCGTGAAGCTTCACGGGACCTTCCCGTGGCACGTCCATGGGGGAGAGGACGAGCTGTTCTACTGCATCCAGGGCGGGTTCCGGATCGAGCAAGAATGGGCTCCCGACGTGGCCCTCCAGGAGGGAGACGTGGTCACGATCCCGGCCGGGCGGCGACACCGACCGGTGGCAGAGCGGCCCGCGCTGGCCATCCTGTTCGAGAAAGCCGAGCTCAGTCAATACGGCGACTGAGGCGACAGAACGCATCCAGCCGTCTCCGCCACCCGGGCCTGCGGGGCGCGGCGGCCCAGGGCATCCGGCAGCAGGAAGGGTCGCCGGTGGACGGCAGCCCGTGGTTGAGCGGCCGCCGCTCTCGAACCCGGTAAGCGCTGGCGGCCGGATGGGTGTGAGAACATCGCGCGGATGCCGGGAATCGACCTGCACACCCACACGGTGTATTCGGACGGGACGTTCACCCCTCGGGAGCTGCTCCAATTGGCTCGCCACCGTGGCCTCGACGTCGTGGCTGTGACCGACCACGACACGACGAACGGACTGATGGAGGCGACGGCATCGGGGAGCGAGATGGGGATCGAGGTGGTCCCAGGGGTCGAGTTCTCCACCATCCGCGACAGCGAGGGCGTTCACGTGCTCTGCTACTTCATGGACCCCGCGAACCCGGAGCTCATCAGCGAGCTACAGAGGCTTCGGGACGATCGATTCAGCCGTGGCGAACGCATGGTTCGCAGGCTCCAGGAGCTCGGCCACCCGGTCACGTTCGAGCGAGTCAGGGAGATCGCCAGGGGCGGCAACATCATCCGGCCCCACGTGGCCCAAGCTCTCGTCGAGGCCGGGGTCGTCCCCACGCTGAAGGATGCGTTCTCCCACGAGCTGATCGGCTCGGGGGGCAGGGCCTACGTGGAGAAACACGCGCTGCGTCCACTCGAAGCGATCGCGCTGATCCATCGAGCCGGTGGGGTCTGCGTGCTGGCTCACCCGGGAACCTGGCGGGAGGCAGCGCCGGTCCCCGACGACGTGATCGACGAGCTCATCGACGCGGGGCTCGACGGTATCGAGGCCCTCCATCCGGAGCACACGCCTGAACTGGAAGCCCGCTACGTGGGGCTGGCCGAAGCGCACGGCTTGTTCTGGACCGGGTCATCGGACTGCCATGGCACCCGGTACGACCCCGTCCGTCTGGGGATGCGGAGAACTCCACCGGAACAGTTGGAAGCCCTTCGAGCTCGCGCCGCCGACCTTCGGACGGCCGCCGGCCGGTAGTGCCCGGCTTGCGCTCGCGTGGAGGCAAGTGATGGAGTGCGTCTATGCAGATCGACAACGAGTTCGTGGTCACCGCTCCCCTCGATCGCTTGTGGGCCTACCTGCTGGATGTCGAGAAGATCGCTCCCTGCGCCCCGGGGGCGGAGCTCACGGAGGTGGTGGACGAGCGGACCTGGAAAGGGAAGATGAACGTGAAGGTAGGTCCAGTTGCCATGTCATTTGCGGGAACGGTGGTTCTTCAGGATCGCGATGACGCCGCCCATCGCGCGGTGCTGAAAGCCGAGGGCCGGGAACAGAGAGGCAGAGGAGCGGCGTCTGCCCTGGTGACGGCCCGGTTGGAAGAGGCCGAAGGTGGGACGAAGGTCTTCATCTCGAGCGAACTCACCATCTCCGGAGCGGCCGCCCAGTACGGGCGGGGCATGATCGGAGACGTCTCGAAGCGTCTCACCGGAGAGTTCGCCTCCTGCCTCCAGGCGAGGATGGGGGCTCAGGACGCCCCCGGAGGCGGGGACAGCTCCGGCGGAGAGCCACGGAGCTCCTCCGACCCGGCGGGGGCGGTCACTCCACCGGCTGGGGCTTCCACACGCACAGTGGCGAAGCCGGTCAAGGGCTTCCGCCTGGCCATGTGGGCTTTGTGGCGGGCCATCGTTCGAGCATTCGGACGGCTATTCGGCCGAGGCTCTGACTGATCGCACTCCGGGTTGCGTTTCGGAAACCTCAGGCGTAAAAGGAGTTGGCCCTGAGCGTCCCCTCGCGGCGACTCCGCCGCCACAGGGTTCTCTCTCTCGCCGTGGCAAAGGAGGTCTGGATGCTTCCCGCACGGTTCGATTACCACCGGCCCGAAACCCTGGAAGAGGCCCTCGAGTTGATGGATCGATTCGGAGACGAGGCCAAGGTTCTGGCGGGAGGCATGAGCCTGATCCCGATGATGAAGCTGCGGTTCGCGTCCCCGGCGAACGTGGTCGACATCAACCGGATCGCCGACCTCGCTGGGATGTCGGAGGACGATGGCCTGAGGGTGAAGGCCGTGACCCGCAACAGCGAGCTGGAGGCCTCGGACCTCCTCAGGAAGCGATATCCGGCCATGGCCGCGGCGGCGCCACTGATCTCGGACCCGATCGTTCGGAACAGAGGCACGGTGGGGGGCGCACTCGCTCACGCCGACCCGGCCGGCGATTGGGGGTCGGTGATGCTCGCACTGAGGGCCGAAGTGGTGGCTCGGAGCACGTCGGGCGAGCGAGTCATCCCGATAGACGACCTCTTCGAGACCACCTTCACGACTACCCTGCAGCCCAACGAGGTCCTCACCGAGGTGAGGGTTCCCGCACCTCCGGCCCGGTCTGGAGGCGCCTACCTCAAGCTCGAAAGGAAGGTCGGCGACTTCGCCACCGTGGGCGTGGCCGTGCAGCTCTCCCTCGACGATGGCCGCGTCGGCAAGGCCGGGATCGCGTTGACCGCCGTGGGTCCCACGAACGTCCGGGCCCGCGAGGCCGAGGAGGCTCTCGTGGGGGTGGAGCCGACCGAGGAGGTCTTCGCCGAGGCGGCCCGGCGAGCGGCGACTGCGTCCGAGCCGATGACAGACGTCAGAGGAAGCGCGGACTACAAGCGGCATGTAGTGGAGGTGTTCGTCCGGCGCGGTCTCGCCGGGGCCCTGGAACTGGCACGAGAGCGATAGGGGGCGTCATGCAGATCACCGTGACCATAAATGGAGCGGAGCGAACGGCCGACGTCGAGCCTCGCTTGCTCCTGGTGCATCTCATCAGAGACGTGTTCGGGCTCACCGGCACGCATGTCGGCTGCGACACTTCGAACTGCGGCGCCTGCACGGTGCTTGTGGACGGCGTTCCGGTCAAGTCCTGCACGATGTTCGGGGTCCAGGCCGACGGCCGCTCGATCACCACCGTGGAAGGGCTGGCGCAGGATGGCCAACTCCATCCGATCCAGAGCGCGTTCAAGGAGGAACACGGTCTGGAGGAGATTCGTTGGGCCATCTCCGGCAACATCTGCCGGTGTACCGGCTACATGAACATCGTGAAGGCGATCGAGGCCGCGGGACAGGCGATGGCCACCGAGAAGGCTCCCGCGACCACGTCGAGATGAAAGGGGTCCAGGGGGGTAGCAGTCGCGAAGCGGAGCGCAGCGATGCGCACCCCCTGGCTCGCGAAGCGATCCGCCGTAGGCGGAGGGCTTCCGAGGAGATGAAAGGGGTCGGACGATGGGGACCGAGGTAACCGAGATCGAGGGCATCGGCCACAGGGTCAAGCGCAAGGAGGATGACCGCTTCATCCGGGGAAAGGGGACCTACGTCGACGACGTGAAACTCCCGGGGATGCTCCACATGGCCGTGCTACGAAGTCCGTTCGCCCACGCCACGATCCGCTCCATCGACACCTCGCAGGCTGCCGCCCTTCCCGGTGTGGTGGCGGTGGTGACGGGCGAGCTGATGGCCCAGCACAACCTCGCATGGATGCCCACGCTGTCCGGCGACACCCAGGCCGTACTGGTCACCGACAAGGTTCGCTTCCAGGGTCAGGAAGTTGCCTGCGTCATCGCGGAAGATCCCTATGTTGCCAAGGACGCCCTCGAGCTGATCGATGTCGACTACGAGGCGCTGCCCGTGGTGGTCACCCCCCAGCAGGCGCTCGAGCCCGACGCGCCCCTCATCCGAGACGACAAGGAGGGCCAGACCGACAATCACATCTATCACTGGGAATCCGGCGACAAGGACGCGACCGAACAGGCGTTCGCTGACGCAGACCTGGTGGTCTCGCTCGACACGTTCTATCCGCGGTCCCATCCGGCGCCGGTGGAGACTTGTGGGTGCCTGGCCGACGTGAACCCAGCCACCGGCCGGGCCACGATCTGGATGACGTCGCAAGCCCCACACGCCATCCGCACCGTCTTCGCCCTGGTGACAGGGCTGCCCGAGGAGAACATCCGGATCATCTCTCCGGACATAGGGGGAGGGTTCGGAAACAAGGTGCCAGTCTATCCGGCCTACGTGGTGGCCACGGCCGCCTCGCTGCTGCTGGGTAGGCCGGTCAAATGGATCGAGGAACGAACGGAGAACCTTATCTCCACGGGGTTCGCCCGTGACTTCCACATGCACGGCGAACTGGCCCTGAAGCGGGACGGGACGATGCTGGGCCTTCGCGTTTCCCTGTTGGCCGATGAGGGCGCCTTCCACGCCGATGCTCAACCCTCGAAATTCAAGGTCGGATTGTTTCACATCGTGACCGGCTCATACGACCTGCCCGTGGCCCACGTCGTGGCCGACGGGGCGTACACGAACAAGGCCCCCGGGGGCGTGGCGTACCGATGCTCGTTCCGGGTCACCGAGGCCTCGTACCTGATCGAGCGGCTGGTCCAGAACGCCGCCTACCAGTTGGGCATGGACCCCGCGGAGCTCAGGCTGAAGAACTTCATCGACAAAGACCAGTTCCCCTACAAATCGCCGACCGGCTTCGTGTACGACTCGGGCGACTACCACAAGGCCATGAACCTCGCCCTGGAGAAGATCGGGTACGACGAGCTTCGCAAGGAGCAGGAGCGAGCCCGGGAGGAGGGCCGGTTGCTCGGCGTCGGGTTGGCATCCTTCACCGAGGTCGTCGGGGCGGGCCCAAGTAAGGATTACGACATCCTCGGCTTGAAGATGTTCGACTCGGCCGAACTTCGCATCCATCCGACCGGCAAGGCGATCCTCAAGATCGGAGTGAAGACCCAGGGCCAGGGACACGAGACCACGTTCGCCCAGATCGTGGCCGAGGAGCTGGGAATCGCGCCCGAGGACGTCCTGGTCCAGCACGGCGACACGGACAACACACCATATGGATTGGGGACGTACGCATCTCGGTCCACGCCGACGGCGGGCGCGGCGACGGCGGTGATCTCCCGGAAGCTCCGGGACAAGGGGAAGAAGATCGCCGCTCATCTCCTGGAGGTATCCGAGGACGACGTGGACTTCGAGAAGGGCCGTTTCTTCGTGCGCGGTGCGCCCGACAAGGCCAAGACCATTCAGGACGTTGCCTTCGCTGCCTACACGAACTTCCCGCAAGGGCTGGAGCCCGGTCTGGAGGGCGTGCACTACTACGACCCCCCGAACATGACCTTCCCGTTCGGCACGTACGCGGTGGCCGTGGAAGTCGATGGCCAGACGGGGGAGTGGAAGGTCCGCCGCGTGGTGGCCGTCGACGATTGCGGCGTCCGCATCAATCCGATGATCGTGGAGGGGCAGATCCACGGTGGGCTGGCAGAAGGGTTCGGCATCGCGGCCATGGAGCTCATCACGTTCGACGAGGCGGGGAACTGCATCGGCTCCAACTTCATGGACTACCTTCTCCCGACCGCCTGGGAGACCCCGAGGTTCGAGCTGGGCGAGACAGTGACGCCGTCGCCGCATCATCCCATCGGGGCGAAGGGCGTGGGCGAATCCGCCACGGTCGGATCGCCGGCCGCGTACGTGAACGCCGTCGTCGATGCCCTCGTGCACCTGGGAGTCAAGAACATCGACATGCCGCTCACCTCCGCCAAAGTCTGGGAGGCCATCCAGGCAGCGGGAGCCAAGGCCGGCGGCTGAGCAGGTGAGGAACGATATCCTCGGGCTGGCCGAGGAGCTCTCCGAGCGGGGTGAGGCATATGTCCTCGCCACGGTAGTGTGGCGACGAGCGCCGACGTCGGGCCAGCTCGGGTCCAGGGCGCTCATCGACGCCGATGGCCGCATCAGCGGTTGGGTCGCCGGCGCCTGCGCGGAGCCTGCCGTGATCGCGCAGGCGGGCCGGGCGCTCGCTGAGGGGACTCCTCGGCTGTTGTTCCTCGGCACCGCCGAAGAGCTTGCCGAACACCGCCGGGAGGGCGTCGTCCTCGTGCCGATCGCGTGTCAGAGCGAGGGCGCCCTCGAGGTCTATGTGGAACCGGTGTTCCCCCCACCCCATCTGGTTGTAATAGGCCGTTCGCCCGCTGCCGAGGCCTTGGCGGCGCTTGGCTCGGCCCTCGGATGGAAGACCCTGCTGGTGGATGATCCAGACGCCGGAGTGATCGGAGAGCGTTCGTTCGTGGTGGTGGCCACACAGGGTCACTACGACGAGGAGGCGCTCCAACGAGCTCTCGCCACGCCTGCCGCCTACGTGGGCCTGATCGCTTCCCGCAAACGAGCCGAGGCGGTGAAATCGTTCCTCCGAGATCGAGGCGTCCCCGAGGAGCAGTTGCAGCGGGTGCGCGCCCCGGCCGGGCTGGACCTTGGCAGTCTCCCCGCGGAGGAGATCGGGGTGGCCATTCTGGCCGAGCTCGTCCAGGTCAAAGCTCTGGGAAAGCTCGGGCTGACTGGCGGCCCGCCGTCTGCTTCGACCGTGCACGAGGCTATGGATCCCGTCTGCGGCATGACGGTCAAGGTCTCGACCGCGAGGTATCGGTCGGTCCACGACGGACGGACGTATTACTTCTGCTCGGCGGGGTGCCTAGGCAAATTCGAAGCCGAGCCCTCCGCCTATGTCAGTGTTGGGGCGTGAGAGACTGACCTCCATGGACGAAGAGCAGGTCCGTCGTCGACTGAAGGAGGACGAGAAGCTTCTTCGCCGGGCCGAGAAGGCGCTCACCCAGATCAAGGTGGCCGGCGGGCTGTCCGACGAGCACGCCTCGGTACTGGCGGCTCTGCGCATCCGCCTGAAGGGTGATCCCGGCAAGTCGCTGGAGGATCTGCTGACAGCGGCCGGTGACCTGGAATCGGGGTCTAAGCTGGAGCAGCTGCTCCAGGAGAAGGCGAAGTCGAAGGGGTCGCTGGACGATCTGCTCGCCGAGCAACCCAAGCCGAAGCCCGACTGGCCGTCTGGATAGCTCCGGGCGCGCGATCTACTGTTCGGGCGTTCTGGCCCGGTTCCTCACGCCAGCCGGAGGGCGCCGGCAAGGTCTTCCAAGCTCTCCATGTTGTGCCCGGGCAGGAACGTGTCCACGAACGGAAGCGACGCGGCCATGCCTCTGGCGAGAGGCTCGTACCGCGGACTTCCTTTCAAGGGGTTCAGCCACAGTACCCGGTGGGCCAATCGGGAGAGGCGAGCCATCTGCGCAGCCAACACGTATGGATCTCCGCGCTCCAGGCCGTCCGAACAGAGCACCACAATGCTGCCTCGAAGCGCCGTCCTCGCCGACCATCGATCCAGGAGCTCTTTCAGGGAAGAGCCGATCCGCGTTCCGCCCTCCCAGTCGTTCACGGTGGACCCGACGGCCACCAGCGCCTGCTGCGGATCTCGGGTCTTCAGCGCTCGGGTGATCCTGGTGAGCCTGGTTCCGAAACAGAACACCTCGACCCGGCGCCCGGCGTTCGCTGCCGCGTGGGCGAACTCGACCAGGGGACGTCCGTACGGCGCCATCGACCCCGAGACGTCGAGGATGAGGACGATCGGGCGAGGCTTGCTCCGGCGCTCCTTCCATGCGCGGTTGAAAGGCTCGCCTTCCGTCCTGAGCGAACGGCGGAGCGTGCGCCGCAGGTCGAATCGCTCGCCCCGGCCGGACGGCCGGAATCGGCGGGATCGGCGACTCGGCGCGATCAGCGCAAGCCGCCTCATCCGGGCCAACGCAGCCCGGCGGTCCTCATCCGACATCTCGGCGAAGTCCTTCTTCCGCAGGCGCTCCGCGTCACTGGCAACGACCCGGATGGCCGACTCGCCCTCGGTCTCCTCGGCCGCGTCGCCCGGCGACCAGCGAGCCGCGGCCACGATCCTCTTTCCTTCCGAGGTCGCTTCCGATTGGCGTTCTCGGGTGGGGCCCTCGGGAATGGTCTCCAGCGAGCTCGCTTCGACCGGTTCGAGTCCGCTGGGGCCGAAATAGCGATCGAAGGCCTCGTCGAGGAGGGCGAAGTCCTCCGGCCGGGAGACCAGGGTGGCCCGAGCAGCGAGGTGGAGATCGGTCCGGTCGAAGACGTCGAGGGTCGAGGCTGCTCGGCAGAACGAGACGATCCTGCCGGTTCCAACCGCGAGTCCCTGAGAGCGGACATACCGCCCGAACCCCACGAGGCGCTTGAAGGGTTGTCCGCCACCCAAGGCCGACGCTGGCGCCGAGGCAGCCACCGGGGGGGCTCCTAGCCGCTCTGATCGAGGACGCTGGCGATCGAGGAGCGAGCCAGCTCCAGATCGTCATGGTCCTTGAGTACGGCACCCAGGGTGGCCTCGGCCGCTTCACCGTTCAGCGTTTCCACCTCGAGGAAGGCCAGGGCGTGCGCCCAGTCGATGGCTTCGGCCACGCCGGGGCGCTTGGCGACGTCCAGGTGCCGGAGTCTGGCCACCGCCCCAGCTACCTGGGCCGCCAGGATTTCGGGCACCTCGGGCGCGCGGGTCCGGATGATTTCGACCTCGCGCTCCAGGGTCGGATGGTCGATCCAGTGGTAGAGGCAGCGCCGCTTGAGTGCGTCGTGCAGCTCTCGGGTGCGGTTGGAGGTGATCACGACCGCCGGCGGCTTGTCGGCGGCGATCCGCCCGATCTCGGGCACCGTCACGGCGAACTCGGACAGGACCTCCAGCAGGAAAGCCTCGAACTCGTCGTCCGCCCGGTCGAGCTCGTCGACCAGAAGCACCGCGGTGTCGCCCGCCCGAAGCGCGGCCAGGAGGGGCCGCTCCACCAGGAACTCCTCTCCGAACAGGTCCTCGACCGAAGCCTGGGGCTGCGCCGTCTGGAGCGCCCGCACGGCGATGAGCTGCCGTGAATAGTTCCATTCGTACAGCGCCTGGCTTGCATCGATGCCTTCGTAGCACTGCAGGCGGATCAGCCGGCGATGCAGCGTCCCGGCCAGGGCCTTGGCCACCTCGGTCTTGCCCACTCCTGCCTCGCCCTCCAAAAGCAGTGGCTTGTCGAGGGAGACGGCGAGGTAGATGGCGGTGGCTAGGCCCCGATCGGCCAGGTACGCCTGGTGGCGAAGCGAAGCCCGGAGTTCGTCCACCGAGGAGAAGGGTGCGGATGTACCGCTCATGTGGCCATGTTACGGGCAAACCGGGAGGGATCGTATGGCTGAGGATCGAAGGGGAGAGCCTCTTCGAACAGGGTCGCCGCGATCAGACGCGCTGTGCCGCCCCCCAGGATCACACCCAATGAGCCGTGTCCGGCGGCGACGATCAGACCATGAGCGATAGTACCCACGACCGGGCGGCCGTCCGGGGTGACCGGCCGGATCCCCCACCAGGCTCCAAGGACTTCGGCCTGGCCCAGGGCTGGGGCCAGACGGATGGCCTCCCGAAGCAGGCGCTGCGGCACGGCTGGGTCCTCGGGCTCGGGCCTGACCACAGGTTCGCGAGAACCTCCCACCAGGATCGTCCCGTCGGGATTCGGCTGGAGCAACACGCCCGTATCGACCGCCGGCTTGCCCTCGGCCGCCTCCTCTGCTCGCACAGGGGGAATGGGCTCGGAGCTGGGAGGGATGTGCCACCCTGCCCGACCCACAAGCCGACTCACCACCGCCTCCGATGGTGCCAAGTGGACGAGCCATCCTCGCGCCCCCGTCACCGGGAGATGGATTCCCACCGGACGAAGGAGGGAAGCCGTCCAGGGGCCAGCGGTCACGATCACCGTATCGGCCTGAAGCGGACCATCGTCCGTGGTGACACCGGCTACCCGATCATCCGACAAAACCAGTGCCCGGGTCGCCACATGGGTGAGGACATCCGCTCCGTGGGCCCGGGCCATCAGCGCGAAGGACACCGTCAGGGCGGCCGGATCGAGCCGCCGGCCATCGTCGAGGAGCCATCCGTCGGTCAGATCCTTGGCCAAACCAGGCTCGAGGTCTCTCACGCCCGCCGGGTCCAAGTTCTCGATGGCCACTCCGCACGTGGCTGCTGCCTCAGCCTCCTTCCGGCCGGCCTCCTGCTCGGCCCGGTCGTCCCCGGCCGCCAGCAGGAACCCGATCGGACCCGGGTCGAGGCGCAAGGGAATCGGTGCCATGTCCTTTATCCCGTCGTAGGCGCCTGCGGTCTCGCTGGCCATCGGGACCATCACGGGGTCGAGCGGGGAGAGGAGCAGTCCGTGATTCCGGCCCGACGCACCAGCGGCCAGCTCGGATCGCTCGAGGAGGGTGACCTTCGCTCCTCGTCGGGCGAGCTCGTAGGCCGTGGCGCAGCCGATGATCCCGCCCCCCACCACGATGACCTCGAGCCCGTCGACCACGGCCACAGGCTAGCCTGAGATGGGGATGCCCGGTGCCTCCTGGTTCCTCACCTGAGCAGCTAAGAATGAGCCGAGGATCGGTGCCGAGACCCGAAGAACACGAGACAGGGGCCGGTGAGCCCGGCCCCTGTCTCGGGTGGTCGTTAGTTACCTCGGCTACCTTACACTAGCGAAGTTCACTAGCACGAACGGCAGGGCGGGGCGTCCGGGTTCGTGTACGTGAAGGTCCCCCCGATCGAGAGGAACGCTCCGCTGTCCTCGTCCGTGATCGTGACGTTCGAGTAAATGACGGACACGAACGTCACCGTCTGCCCCGACGGGCAGGAGAAGCCCAGTGACGCCGCGCTCCTCGGAAAGAGCGTGAGCTGCCCGTTGATATTCCCGTTCCGGTCGGCCGTGAACTCGCCGCTCGTGCTGCCCGACGTCTGGAAGGTGTGCTTGTTCGAGGCAGTCGGGTTGTGGCCGCCGTTGTTCACGCACTCGTAGGTGATCGCCTCGGTGGCCGACACCGTGACGGTCTCGGTGGACCCGGACTCGAGCCCGGCTTCCTTGAAGCTGACGACCAGGTTGGCCCCGTCCAGGGACGCTGTCGTCGCATGCTTGATAAAGTGGGGGCTCCCCGCTAGCGCCTGCTGGGCGAACAGGCCGATCACTGCGAAGGCCGCTACGAGCACTGCAAATCGCTTCATGAACACCCTCCTTGGGTTGTTCAGATTTCCGTGCCGATTGGTTTTCCCCTGAGTGACGGGGGAAGGCGGATCCGGGTGCCGATTCGGCGCATCGTTTCCTCCTTTTCCGTCCAGTTCGCTGTGGTTCGGTACGAAGTAGGACATGAACTGGAGATGACGACCGCAGCCCTCAAGAGGTGGGCCAGAAAACGACATCCAGAGAGATCGAGACTCCGTCACCCCCTTCCCGCCGCTCAGCGAGCGGCCTAGGCCTTATGAGGGACTTCCAAGACCAAAGATCGTAGGCCGATAGCCGTTAGACTGCATCCCCCATTTGGTCTAGGAGGGACGGCCAGTCAGGACCGCAACCCTCTGGTCGTGTTCAGCGGCCTTTACCCCCTGTCGGAATGAGCGGCTTTGGTGGGATGATCAGGCGCAATGGTTGGGCAGACTCACGTGCCGACCGCCAGCAGGGACTCACCCAGGGCGGGCTGCGTCTGGTGGGCATCCCACGTCAGGAGCAGGGAGACCGCCTCGACTCGAGAGTGAACGCCGAGCTTGGGTAGGATGTTCTTCACGTGGCTCCTGACCGTCGCCGAGCTGATGCCCAACAGCTCCCCCATCTTCTTCGTCGACGTTCCTAGGGACAAAGCTCGGAGGACCTCGTGCTCGCGTGGGGTCAAGAAGTGGAGACCCACCCACGGGGAGAGGTTCTCGGGGGCGTTCGGCTTTCTGGTGGGTTTGGTTCGGCCGGCAAGCAGACTCAATTCGAAGGCCAGCCGTTGGATCTTCCGCACGAGTGCCGTGCGGGTTGGATGCTCCATCTGGTCCCAATCGATGGAGAGCGCGACGGCTACGTCCCGGAGCGCAGTAGCTCTGTCCATCAGCTGATTCGACAACTGCCTGGAAATAGAGTCTGCGACCGTTGCTCGGGGAAGCTGGAGTGCCATGGCCCTTATTCTTATGGAAGGCCCGGCGGAGAAGGTGATGCGCGCCACAGTATCGGCAAGATTTGCGGCACCTCTACGGGGTGACGCCCGGCACATTCTCCGGATCGCTCGCGAATCGAATCGCACACGGTCAGCCGAAGCCAGCGAACCCGAGGCGCTCGATCGACTGATGCTGGCTAGCCGGTTCGGGCTTCCAGATGCATCTGATCCTTATCGGTCTCGGCGACGCTGACCTCGTTCTCCTCGACGGTGAGCCAGATCGATTCGTCGCTCTCGCTGTCGTCAATCGGACCGGTATCGGGGATCTCGATGTGCTTCTCACTCACGTCAGTCTCGAGCCGTTGCGTGGTTTCTGGGAAGGGAGACTGAGACACGCCGGAGAGCTCGAGCAGCTCGGTGTCGACGGCGAGCATCGCTTCAGCCAGCGGGGCGAGCGCCCGCTGGACCCGCTCGGGCGTCTGGGCGATGTGACTCCTCACCGTATCGACCATGGCTTGCACGCGCGCGATCACCGGTTGCACATCGTTCCGCCAGGACGTGAACTGCCTCACTCCGGCGTGGACTTCCCCGAGGAGGTGATTGGCCTCGACGATCTGGCGCTGCGCCTCGTCCCTGGCCCGTTCGATCATCCTGGCGGCCGCCTCCTGCCCTGCCATGAGGATGGAAGTCAGCTCCTCGGCCATAAGCTTGGAGGCCGCAGAATGCTCCGACGAGGGCTCCGGCGGCGCGACCTTGGGTTCCACCGCGGGCGGGCGCTCTTCGACACCTGGGGAGATTGGCTCGTGGCTGGACGTCTCGATCGATTGGTCCACCCGCGCGGACAGGGAATCGAACTGCTCGCCGAGCCTGGCCATCTGCGCTTCCAGGCGAACGTTGTGCGTCTTCACGGAATCGAGCTCGCCCTCGAGCTCCAAGACTCGGGACTCGGACCGGCGGACCCGTTCCTCCGCCATGCGGACCATGATGTCGCGGTCCTCGAGGATCTGGTTCACCACCGCGCGCCGGTAGCCGAACAGCCCTTTGGGTAGCCTCGAAACGACTTCACTCATGCCACATCCCCCCTGGGTCGAACCCAGAGGGATTATCAGGTCGCCAAAACCCCTGTTCAACGACCTGACGGATTCAGTTTGCTACCGGGAAAGCGCCTCCTGGATGGCCCGGCGGACCAGGACCTTGGACAGCTCGGTCCGGTACTCGGCGCTGGCGTTGGTGTCGCTGACCGGGTCGGTACCCTCCGGTGCGTGCTCGGCGGCCGCAGCAATGGCCTGGTCGGACGCTTGTGCACCGGAGAGGGCCTGCTCCACACCGGAGGCCCGCAGCGGAGTGCTGCCCATGTTCGTGAGCCCGATGGCCGCCTTCGCGATCTGGCCGTTGCTCCGTTGCACCACCGCGGCGACGCCGACGATGGCCCAGTCGAGAGCCCGCCGGTGGAACTTCAGGTACGACCAGCCAGTCCTGGGGGCGAGCTTCGGCACCCGAACCGCAGTGAGCACTTCCTGGGGACCGAGGTCGGTCTCGAACAGGCTCTTGAAGAAGCCCGCGGGTGGGACCGTCCGTTCGCCGGAGGGACCGCGAATCACCAGCTCGGCGTCGAGGGTGAGCATCACGCTGGGTGGATCCGACGCCGGGTCACCGTGCGCGAGAGACCCACCGATCGTGGCACGGTGACGGACCTGAGGATCTCCGACCTCGCCGGCCGCGAACGCCACCAGCGGGTTGTGCTGGGCCAGCAGCGGGTTCGAGGCAACATCGGCGATGCGCGTCAGCGCCCCGATCTCGATCTTGTCACCGGCTTCTCGCACGTACTCCAGGTCCGAGAGCCGGTCGATGTCGATCAGCACGGATGGCCGGGCCAGGCGGAGCTTCATCAATGGGAGGAGCGAATGCCCACCCGCGATCAGCTTGGCCTCGTCGCCGTGCTCCCCCAGGAGCTCGACCGCGTGCTCGGCCGATTCCGCTCGCTCGTATTCGAACGCCGCCGGGATCACTCGGACCCACCCCCCTTCGCCCGCTGGATCGTTCGCCACACGCGCTCCGGAGTCATGGGCCGCTCCATATCGGTCACGCGCAGGTGCGACAGCGCGTCGATGACCGCGTTGACCACAGCCGGCGGAGAGGCGATGGTGCCGGTCTCGCCGACGCCTTTCACCCCGAGCTCGTTCGTCGTCGAAGGCGTGACGTGGCGGCCAACGATGACGTCCGGAACATCGGACGCCGCCGGGACCAGGTAGTTCGTCATGGACGACGTGAGGAGCTGTCCGTTGTCATCGTAGGTGGCCTCTTCGAACAGCGCCTCGGCGATGCCTTGGATGACGCCGCCCACCACCTGGCCATCCACGATCTGGGGGTTGATGATCGTGCCCACATCATCGACGGCGACGTACTTGAGCACCTCGATGCCGCCGGTCTCCGTGTCCACCTCCACCGCGCAGATGTGCGCGCCATATGGGAACACGAAGTTCTGGGGGTCGTAGATCGCCAGTGAGTTGAGACCGGGCTCGACGCCGTCGGGGAGGTTGTGCGCCGTCCAGGCCGAGAAGGCCAGCTCCGGGATCGTCTTGGCCTTGTCCGGAGCACCCTTGACCATGAACCTGCCGGCCTCGAACACCAGATCGTCCTGGGACACCTCGAGCTCGTGCGCGGCGATCTTCCGGGCCTTCTCCACGATCTTCTGCGCGGCTCGGTGCACGGCCACGCCTCCCACCGCGAGGCTCCTACTCCCGTACGTGTCCATGCCCCACGGCGCGAGCTCCGTATCGCCGAAGACCACCTCGATGTCGTCGAACGGGACTCCCAGATCGTCGGCCACGATCTGGGCGAAGGTGGTCTCGTGGCTCTGGCCGTGCGGGGTGGTGCCGATGGCCATCGCCACCTTCCCCGTGGGCAGGAGCCGGATGCTCGCGGCATCCCACCCGCCGGCCGCATATCGGAGGCTGGAGAGCACCCGGGAGGGAGCCAGGCCGCACATCTCCAGGTACGTGGAGAAGCCGATCCCCAACTGCTTGACGTCGCCGGTCTCCCTTCGGGTCTGCTGCTCCTTGCGCAGCCGTTCGTATCCCGCCAGCTCCAGGGCAGAGTCCAGCGTGGCCTCGTAGTCTCCGGAGTCCAGGGTGAGGCCGCCCGGCGAAGGGGTGGGTTCGGTGAAGGCCGGAAGGAAGTTCGAGCGTCGAATCTCCACCGGATCCCGGCCCACTTGTCGGGCCAGTGCGTCGATGGTGCGTTCGATGGCATAGGTCGCCTCGGGCCGGCCTGCGCCTCGATAGGCGTCGGTGGGGACGGTGTTGGTGAACACCCCGTTGAACTCGATGTGGTACGCCTCGCCCCCGTAGGGTCCGCAGAACACGAATGCTCCCAGGAGGGGCGTGCCGGGCGTGATGATCATCAGGTACGCCCCCATGTTGACCAGGATCCGGTCGCGGTATCCGAGGATCTTGCCGTTCTGGTCGGCCGCGAGCTCGATCTCCTGGATCTGGTCACGCCCGTGGTGTGTGGCCAGATAGTTCTCCGACCGGGTTTCGGTCCACTTGATGGGACGGCGGAGCCGCTTGGCCAGGGCCAGGGCCAGCGCTTCCTCGGGATACACCTGGAGCTTGGACCCGAACCCTCCTCCGACCCTCGGCGCGATGATCCGGAGCTTGGATTCGGGGATGCCCGTGGTGATGGCCATGCCTACCTTCACGATGTGGGGGATCTGCGACGAGGTCCACAGAATGAACTCGCCCGTGGAGGGAGTGGGCTGGGCGAGGACGCCCCTGGCCTCGATGGCGTTGGGAATCTGCCGCTGGATCCGGTAGCGCTGCTTGACGACCACTGGGGCTCGGGAGAAGACCGTGTCCACGTCACCGTTGGTGAGCGTCCACGTGTAGCTCTTGTTGGTTCCGACGTCGTCATGGACGAGAGTCGATCCGTCCCTCAGCGCGGTCTCCATGTCCACCACGGCGTCGAGCGGTTCGTAGTCCACTTCGACCAGTTCGGCCGCGTCGGCGGCGATCGCCCTTGTTTCGGCCACCACGACGGCCACGCCATCGCCTTGATAGCGAGCCTTGTCCTTCGTCAGCGGCCAGTGCGGGGGGTTGTGGATGTCTTCCGTCACCGGCCACGCCATGAGCATGGGGCCGGCCCAGTCATCCGCCAGGTCCTGGCCTGAGAACGCCCCGACCACACCCTCCATCGCCAGGGCCTTGGAGACGTCGACGCTGGTGATCCGGGCGTGGGCGAAAGGGCTCCGCACGACATGCATCCAGAGCATCGCGGGCACCGAGATGTCATCCGTGTATCGGGCCTCTCCGGTGATGAGCTCGGGGTCCTCCTTCCGGCGAACCTCGGCCCCTACAGAGCGATCCGCGACCTGTGCCATTCGTCCCGCCCCCTCACTTGGCCGGAGCGGCTGCGCTCACGGATCGTGTCTCATCCGCGGCGGCCAGGACCGCCTTCACGATGTTCTGGTAGCCGGTGCAACGGCAGAGGTTGCCCTCGAGCCCCAGCCTGACGCCCTCCTCGGTCAGGTTCCGGTTTTCCCTGATCAGGCTGTCGGCGGCCATGATCATGCCGGGCGTGCAGTAGCCGCACTGGAGGCCATGGTGCTCATGGAAGGCCCTCTGGAGTGGGTGCAGTTCACCGTTGGTAGCCATCCCTTCGATGGTCGTGATCTCCCGGCCATTCGCTTGCACCGCCAGCATCGTGCAGGACTTCACTGACTTGCCGTCGACCAAGACCGTGCACGAGCCGCACGAAGTCGTGTCGCAGCCCACCTTGGTTCCTGTCAGTCCCAGTTGCTCTCGCAGAAGGTAGACGAGCAACTGTCGGGGTTCGACGTCGGCTTCGTGTCGGGTGCTGTTGACGGTGACGGAGATATGTCGCATCGGACGCCTCCTTCCCCGAACACGCCGAAGTGCGGTGGAGGGCCGAAGTCTACCGCCGGGGCTCGCCCAATGGGTAACCGAAGCAACCGGCCGGCTCGTGGCGAGTCCCTGGCGAGCCGCTTTCAGACAGGTGACGTTCGCTCGGCCGCGACGGAAGGCGCCAGCTAGTGGGCCAGAAGGGAGGCCACGGCCTCGCGGGTCTTGTCCACGGCCTCGCCCAGCTCGGCATCCGTGATGACGAAGGGCGGTCCCAGCATCACCAGGTCCCCGTCGGTCCCGTCCGCACAGCCGGTCGATGGGTACAGGAGCAGGCCCGCTTCCCTCGCGACCGCGATCACACGTTCGGCAGCCTTCGCGCTCCGGGGAAAGGGCCGCTTGGTCTCCCGGTCATCGACGAGCTCGATTCCAACCATCAGCCCAAGTCCCCGGATGTCCCCGGCGTGAGGATCGTCCGACAGCGCAGCCGTCAGCTCCTTGAGGAGCAGTTCGCCCTTCTCGCGGCTCGCCTCCACCAGGGAGCCTTCTTTGAGCTTCGCCAGGACAGCACGGCCCACCGCCGCGCCGACCACCGAGTGTGAATGGGTGAACCCGTGGACGAACCCGGCTTCGACAACGGCATCGAAGACCTCGCCCGAGCACGCCGTTAGGCCGAGCGGCCAATACCCCGATGAGGCGCCCTTGCCCGCCACCAGGATGTCCGGCCGGACCCTCCAGTGGTCGGAGCCGAACCAATGTCCGGTGCGGCCGAAGCCCGTCATCACCTCGTCCACGACGAGCAGGATGCCGTGGCGGCCGCAGACTTCCTGGATGGCCGGCCAATAGTCGTCCGGCGGAACGGCGGCCCCCAGCGTGGCTCCGATCACGGGCTCGGCGACGAAGCAGGCCACCGTCTCGGGTCCGGTTTCCTGAACCTGTCTCTCGAGGACGTCGGCGTGCCACGCCGCGCATGCTTCGGGGTGCGCCGGATTCGGGCAACGGTACTCGTAGGGGGCGGGGACGTGGAGCGCGCGACCGAGCCAGGGTACGTAGGGACCCCGGAGGGGCTGCCGGCCCGATGCGTCCAGCGCCCCCAAGGTATTGCCGTGGTAAGAGCCCCACCTGGCGATGACCTTGTCCCTGGCCGGCTCGCCCCGTGCCAGGTGGTACGCGCGGGCGAGCTTCAGTGCCGTCTCCATCGCCTCGCTCCCGCCGGACACCGGATAGATCCGCGCATCGGCCATCGGCAGGACCTGAGCCAGCTCGGCGCCGTATGCCTCGAGCGCTTCGCTGGTGAACTGCGTCCCGTGGGCGTAGGCGATCGAACGCGCCTGGGAGGCCATGGCCTGGACCACGTCATGGTCACCGTGGCCGATGCCGACCACGATGGCCCCACCCGCCGCGTCGAGATAGCGCCTTCCTTCGGTGTCCCAGATGACCGATCCCTCAGCCCGGGCAACCGCAGGGAGGTCTCGTCCAAGCACGCGGGGAAAGATGTTGGTCACGCGAAGGAGATTGTCGTGATCGGACTCATCTGTCGGGCATGCTACCGGCCGATCGAGCCTCTAGCGCGTATACGCGCCATCCGGGTCGAGCTCCTCTCGGATCAAGTGGAGCTCCTCCTCGGTGGGTGCCGCGGTCTCGGCGAGGTCCTGTGCCACCCGTACGTCCCACGCGGCGTTCTCACGGACCTCGTCCAGGGTCACCCCGGGATGGAGAGTGGCCAGCTCCATCTCACCCGTACCGTCCGCAAACCTGTAGACCGCCAGATTTGTCACGACCACGGTGGGGCCGCCTCCCCATCCGGATGGGCGCTTGCCGCCCAGGTGGCCGGGACTGGTGGTGAAGTCGATCCGCTCCACGAACGAGCGCCTCGACTGGGGCATGATCACGAACACTTTCTTCGAGTTGATGGCAATCTCGCAGGCCCCGCCGGAGCCCGGAAGGCGTACCGTCGGAGTGTCATACCTCCCGATTACCGTTGTGTTGATGTTCCCGTGCCGATCGATCTGGGAGGCGCCGAGGAAACCGACATCGATCAATCCAGCTTGCAGATAATACGCGAAGAGCTCGAACTGGTTGGTGACCAGGGCGGAACCCGTGACGAGCGTGGGGTCGCCGATCGAAAGCGGGAGCCGAGCCGGGACAGCCCCGAACACGCCCGACTCGTAGACCAGCTCGAGGTCGGGGGCGACGGTCCGCTTGGCCAGGTTGCAGGCGATGTTGGGCGGGCCCACGCCGACGAAGCAGACCCGCTCGCCGGCGAGCTGCCGGGCCGAGGCCACGATCATCATCTCGGCCGGCGAATACGGGCGGCGCCAAGCCGGGTCTCGCTCGCTCACGTGTACTCGCCGTAGTTCACGGGGTCGGACCAAGACTCCTTGGGGGTCAGGGTGGCCCACCGTTCCTGGCCCAGTTTCTCCACGTACTCGGCGTGGCTCCGCAGTCCGTACACCCACTCCGTCAACCAGCTGTCCAAGGTTCCCGAATCCCGGGATATGCGCTCCCAGTCGAGGTAGAACCGATTGTCTCGGTCGTAGTACCCCTGGGCATAGGAGGGATGGCATGCCTTCGGCTCGACCACCACCGCGTCGACGATCATGCCCGGGATCACCGTCCGGTTGGGGTCACGCCGGATCGCGGACTCTTCGACCAGCTCCTCGACCACCACGATCACTCGCTCGGCGGCGAAGGCCGCCTCCTTCTGGCAGCCGAGTACGCCCCAGATCTGGGTGTCTCCATTGGCGTCGGCACGCTGGGCGTGGACGATGGCAACGTCCGGGTTGAGCGGCGGGACCGCATAGATGCTCTCGCCCCCGTAGGGGGACTCGATCGGGACGATGCGAGGATTCGCCT
>WNGF01002916.1_pt1 | contig 46415 bp, 46 predicted proteins | sample 5400641 | NCBI WGS metagenome assembly WNGF01 (sample SAMN13153371, study PRJNA577476) | soil metagenome | isolation source: 80 cm soil or saprolite under grassland replicate 2 | place: USA:California | collected 2016-06-15 | reverse complement strand
TCGCGATTCCTTCTCGGCTGAAGTGCGCATCACAAGCAAGATTTTCAGTGCCAAGAGTTCCCAAGATCGCCGAGACCGTCGCACCCGCCTTCCTACTTCATATGATGCAACGGCCGAGCACATGAGCCAGCGGCGGGGCCGCCAGTCTCCCGAATGCGGACTCGCAGCCCAACGGCAGCACGCGTTTGCCGGACTGTTCGTCGCGGGTGGGCATCTCCCGCTTCACCACGGCCGTGACATTGCCCATCGGGTATCCTGGAGACGCGACGGAGCGTTGCCCACCCGTGCTTCCAGTCGGAAAATCGACGACTTCCAGCGGCGCATTGACCGGCCTGGAATCGCGTTGTGTGCGAACCGGCGCCCAGCGGTCGCCCTTGAGCCCGCGGTTTATCCTGATACTCGGCTCCGCGAATTCCCCCGCGGCCTCGGGGAGCTCAAAAGCCGGCCGGAAGTTTCCGATCGTCGCGGCATGATCCATGACCAGGACAGCGGCCAGCGCGCCCGCAACGTAGGTACTCAGATTGGACACGGCGCGAATCCTGTGATGGCCTCGGCAGGCCAAAAACTCTAATCGTGCGCGCCGCTTGCGGGAATAAACGTTTCTTTAACGTTCGCATAAACCTTTTGTTAAGGTTAACCGGAGCGGGCACAAAGCGCGGAAAAGAACGTAGGGAGGGCGGGCATGATCCTGTTGCGCAATGCATCGATCGTCGACGGAGCCGCGGCCGAGCCGCGGCCGGGCATGAATGTTCTCATCGAGGGCGAGATTTTTTGCGAAGTCGGCGACGCTCCGATCGACACCGCCGCGGATGCGATCGATCTTGCCGGCAAGATCGTGATGCCGGGCCTGATCGATTGTCACGTCCACGTGGTGGCGACGCTGGTCAACTTGGCGCAGAACGCGCTGCTTCCCGACTCCCTCGTCGCCGCGCGCGCGAGCGTGATCCTGCGCGATATGCTGATGCGCGGCTTCACCAGCGTGCGCGACGTCGCCGGCGCCGACTTCGGCCTCAAGCTGGCGCTGCAGGAAGGCGCGATTTCGGGCCCGCGCCTCTTCATCTGCGGCAAGGCACTCTCCCAGACCGGCGGACATGGCGATCTGCGCGGCCGCTTCGACGCGCGCGAGGCGCGCTATTTCGGGCGGCGGCTCGGCGCGCTCGGGCGCATTTGCGACGGCGTCGCGCAAGTGCGCCGCGCGGCCCGCGAGGAGATCAAGGCGGGCGCCGACCTCATCAAGATCATGGCCAACGGGGGCATCGCTTCGCCCACGGACCCGATCGTCTTTCTCGGGTTCTCGCGCGAGGAAATCGCCGCGGTGGTCGAGGAAGCCGAGATGGCCAATACCTATGTGGCGGCCCACCTCTACACCGACGAGGCGATCCGCCGCGCGGTCGAATGCGGGGTCAAGTCGGTCGAGCACGCCAACCTGATCACGCCGGCGACCGCGGAGTTGATGGTCGAGCGCGGCGCCTGGGCGGTGCCCACCCTCGTCACCTTCGAGGCGCTCAAGGAGGAGGGCGCGCGGTACGGCCTGCCGGAAGTTTCGATCGCCAAAATAGACGACGTGCGTCTGGCCGGGCTCATGTCGCTCGAGATCCTGCGCGACGCCGGCGTGAGAATGGCATACGGCTCGGATCTGCTGGGTGAGATGCATCGCCGCCAGTCGGAAGAGTTCACCATCCGCAGCCGCGTCTTGCCGGCGCAGGAAATCATCGCCAGCGCGACCAGCATCGCCGCCGAAGTGCTCGGCATGGGGGGCAGGCTCGGCACCATTGCGCCGGGGGCCTATGCCGACCTCATCGTCGTCGACGGAAATCCGCTCAAGGATCTCGGCGTGCTCGGCGGGCAGGGCGAACGCATCCCGGCCATCATGCAAGGCGGCCGCTTCGTCAAGAATCGGCTGTGATCGCCGTGGCTTGCCTTGTGCGCCGGGAGGTTCGGCTCTAGCGTTCGTGGCTGCCCGGAGACCCAATGCCGACCAGCGAAATTGCTGCGCGCCTGCAGCGGCCCCGGCCGCGGCCGTCGCCGCTGCGCGCCGCGTATCTTGCCTGCGTTGCGCTGGTCTTCCTGTTCATGTTCACCCCGCTGATCTTCGTCATCTGGGTGAGCCTGTTCAAGAACGAGATCATCACCTTTCCGCCGCAAGGCTACACGCTGCGCTGGTTCGGCAATGCCTGGGCCAATGCCGCATTCCTCCACGGGTTCCTCAGCTCGATCGAGATCGGCGTGTTTTCCATGCTGGCGGGATTGGCCTTAGGCGTCCCGGCGAGCTTCGCGCTCGTGCGCGGCCGCTTCCCCGCCCGCGAAGCGCTCGCCGCCTTCCTGCTCTCGCCGCTCATCGTTCCCGGCATCGTGGCGGGAACGGCGATCTACATTTATTTCATCGAGATCGAGCTCTCGACCGGCGTGCGCCTGATCGCGACCCTGCCCGGGTTCATCGTCGCGCACGTGGCGCTGACGATCCCGTGGACCGTCCGGCTGGTGTCCGCAAGCCTCGTCGGCCTCGATCGCTCGGTGGAGGAAGCCGCGATGAATCTCGGCGCAAGACCGTTCACGACGTTCCGTCGCATCACGCTGCCCATGATCCGCCCGGGCGTGGTCGCCGCCGGCATCTTCAGCTTCATCGTCTCGTTCACGGACCTGGAAATGTCGCTGTTCCTGATCGGGCCGGGCCGCAGCACGCTGCCGATCGCAATGCTGCAATATCTCGAATGGAAGTTCGATCCGACGGTCGCGGCGGTTTCCGTGATGCAGATTGCCATCATCGGGGTCGGCCTGCTGGCGACGGACCGATTCGTGAAGCTCTCCAAGGTGGTCTGAGTGTCGGAGCTCACGCTCGATCGCGTCAGCAAGGCCTACGGCGGCACGCTTGCGGTACGGGATTTCTCGCTTGCGGTCGCGCACGGCGAGCTCCTCGCGCTGCTCGGCCCGTCCGGCTGCGGCAAAACCACGACGCTGCGCATGATTGCCGGGTTCATCCTGCCCTCCGCCGGCGAGATCCGCATCGGGGGCCGCAACGTCACCGCCGAGCCGCCGTACCGGCGCTCGACCGGCATGGTGTTCCAGGGCTACGCGTTGTTTCCGCACATGAGCGTCGCCCAGAACGTCGCGTTCGGGCTCGAAATGCGCGGGCTGCCGAAGCAAGAGATCGCCGCCAGAGTCGCCGATGCGCTGCGCCTGGTGCGGCTGTCCGGATTCGAGCCGCGCTACCCGCGCGAGCTTTCCGGCGGGCAGCAGCAGCGCGTTGCGCTCGCCCGCGCGCTGGTCGTCAATCCGGATGTGCTGCTGCTCGATGAGCCGCTGTCGAATCTCGACGCCAAGCTGCGCCAGGAGGTGCGGCTCGAGATCCGGCAATTGCAGCGCGAGCTCGGGCTCACCACCGTGTTCGTGACCCACGACCAGGAAGAGGCGCTCACGGTCGCCGACCGGCTGGCGGTGATGGACCATGGCGTCATCGTCCAGGTCGGCACGCCGCGCGAGCTCTACGATCAGCCGCGCTCGGCGTTCGTCGCCGACTTCATCGGCAAGTCGAATTTCTTCGAGGGCGAGATCGCCGGGCCGGGCGTGTTCCGCACCCGCTCCGGGCTGTGCATTCATTTCGCCGGCGAGGGGCGGCCGGGCGTCTCGGTGCTGGCGGTGCGGCCGGAGCGCATGGAAATCCTGTACGGCACCGGCGGAACGGAGCAACTCAATTCGGTCGACGGTATCGCCAAGGTGGTCACCTTCCTCGGGCCCACGACCGAGTCTATGATCGAGCTCGCATCGGGCGAGCGGCTGATCGTGCATGCGCCGACCGCGCAACGCTCCGGCGCCGGTCCGGCGCCGGGTGAGACGGTGCGGGTGGTGTGGTCGCCCGACGCAAGCCTGCTGCTCGAACCGTCGGACCGCGCAGCTGCGGGAAATTCATGAAGGAGAACTCGGCCATGGTGGATGCTCCGCGATCGCAACTTACCCGCCGCGCGTTCGGCTTCGGCGCGAGCGCGCTTGCCTCCGCGGCGGCGCTCGGCTTCAAGCGCGCGCGCGCGCAAACGGCAACCTGCGTGGTCGGTACCTGGGGCGGCGATTACCAGAACCTGCTCGACGCCAACATCGTCAAGCCGCTGCTCGAGCCCAAGGGCGTGGGCGTGCAATGGGACGTCGCGGCGCAGGGCCCGCGCAAGAACAAGCTGATCGCGGAACGGCGCCTGCCGCGCGGCACGCTCGACATCGCCTGCCTGTCCGACGTGGACATGTACGACATTTCGCTCTCCGGCGCGCTCGACACGCTCGACGAATCCAAGGTCGCCAATCTGAAGAACGCGGTCCCGGCGTTGCGGCACGCCTATTCGGTCCCGCACATCTATAGCGGCATGGTGCTGGTCTACAATCCGGCGCACGCGGAGCCGAAGGCCTATGCCGACCTGTGGGACGAGAAGTATCGCGGCAAGATCGGGATCGTCGATCTGCTGTTCACGCAGATCCTGATCGTCGCCACGGTCGCGGCCGGCGGCACGCCGTCGGATTTCGAGCCCGGCAAGAAGAAGCTCATCGAGCTGAAAAAGCTCGGCGTGCGCGTGCTGCCGAGCAACGAGGCCATGGCCCAGGCGCTGCAGTCGGGCGAAGTGTGGATCACGCCGATGTGGCGCGCGCGTTGCGTGCAATGGCAGAACGCCGGAATTCCCATCACCAATGTGGCGCCGGCGGAGGGCGCGATCCCGATCCTGTTCGAGTTCGGCGTTCCCAAGAACGCCCCCAACAAGGACGGCGCCTACGCGTTCCTCAATGCTTCGCTGGAGCCGGCCGCACAGATCGGATTCGCGCAGAAGATGGGCTATGCGCCCACGGTCGCCAATGCGCAGCTGCCGCCCGAGCAGGCGCAAAAGCTCACGTTCAACGCCGCCGAGCAGGCCAAGTTGGTGAAGACGGACTACGACTACGTCGCCAAGGAATATCAGAACCTCAAGCAATGGTGGGACCGCGAGTTCCTGGCCTAACCGATGAGCATCGCTGCCCCCGGCGCTTCGACCCGGAGCATCGTCCCGGCACCCGCCCGGTCCGCGCGAGGCCGCGGCTTCCTGCTTGCGATCCCGGCGACGCTCTTGGTCGTGATGATCCTCGGGCTGCCGCTGGTGCTGCTGTTCCGCTACAGCCTGAACCAGTACGACCGCTACGACATGATGCGCGAGGCGCTGACCCTCGATAATTACGCCGCGATCTTTCGCGATGCGTTCTTCCGTAACGTGCTGCTGCGCACGATCCTGGTCGCGGCGATCTCCACCGCCGTCGCCTTGGTGCTCGCGCTGCCGGTCGCCTATTTCATCGCCCGCGCGCCGGCGCGCTGGAAGAGCCTGTTGATCATCCTGGTGGTGTTTCCGCTGCTGGTCGGCAATTTGGTGCGGGCGGCGGGCTGGATGGCCGTGATGGGCAACCGCGGCTTCGTCAATCAGCTGTTGCTCGCCTTCGGGCTGGTCGACGAGCCGCTGGAAATCCTCTATACGCCCACCGCCGTCGTGATCGGTATCATCGCCGTGGTGCTGCCGTTCATGACGCTCACGCTACAAAGCGTGCTGGAGCAGATCGATCCGAGCCTCGAGGAGGCCGCCGGCAACCTCGGCGCGCGGCCGTTCACGGCGTTTCGCCGGGTCGTGCTGCCGCTGGCCATGCCGGGCGTCATCGCCGGCACCGTGCTGGTGTTCATCCTGTGCATGAACGCCTATGCGACGCCAGTGCTGCTCGGCGGCCCGCGCTTCCACATGATGGCGCCGCAGGTCTACGAGCTGATCACCGGACAATCGAACTGGCCGTTCGGGGGCGCGCTGGCGTTCATCCTGATGGGCACGACGCTGGTGCTCACCGTCGCGTCCACGCAGCTGATGCAGAAGAGCTACGCGCGCCGCGCGCTGTGGAAGGCTTGAGCATGGCGTTCCTCACCCGCAACACCTTCGACTATCGCTGCCGTCTGATGCGCAGGATGATGGACGCCAATGCGCTCGACGCGCTGGCGTTCGTTTCCAGCGATTTCTTCCAATGGGCGACCAATTTTCACGTCGACGTGCAGACCTGGGAACGCCCGATCGCGGTCATCGTGCCGCGCGAGGGCGACGCGTTCGCGATCATGAACGAGCTGTCCACCCATCACCTGCGCGGCACGCTCGAGCGCGGCACGATGTGGGTCGGCGCGGTGACGGTCTACAGCGAGCACCCGCGGCTCGGGCAACGGGCGCCGCTGCGCTCGCAATGGGCGGAGGCGCTCGTCGATCTCGTACGCCAGCGCGGGCTCGGTGCCGCGCGCATCGGTGTCGAGACCGCAGGCGGTCCGCTCGCCCGCACCGCCTCGTTGCTGCCGGAGCTCAAATTGGTGCCGTGCTTGCGAGAAATGCGGGAGCTGCGCTTCGTCAAGTGCGGCGAGGAGCTCGCGGTGCATCGCGACGCTGGCGCCCTGAGCGACTGGGGCCAGGCGCGCTATCTGGAAAACATCCGACCCGGACGCCGGCTCCAGGAACTCGACTTCACGCTCGCGGCGATGATTTCCGAGGAAGCCGCGCGGCGGTTCCTGAACGCCGAGGTCCGCTGCATGACCTTTGAGCGGTCCGGCGTCGGCCTCGCCGCACGGCGACGGCATGCCGACCGGCGCCACCATCGAGAAGGGACACGGCGTCGTCAACATCTGCAACGTGCGGCTCAACGGCATGATGACGGAGAACGAGCGCACCTTCTTCGTCGGCAAGCCTACGAACGAGCAGGCGGCGCTCTACGAGACGGCGCGCGCCGCCAACGAGGCGGGCGCCGCGGCGGCGGTCGCCGGCAATCCGGTCTCGGCGATCGATGCCGCGGCCCAGGCCGTGATCGAGAAGGCGGGATTGGGAGACCGCATCCTGCACCGCACCGGCCACGGCATGGGCGTGCAAGGGCACGAATATCCCGACGACATGCCGTTCTGCCACCGGCCGCTGCTCGAGGGCGAGGTCTATTCGGTCGAGCCCGGCATCTACGTCTATGGGCTCGGCGGATTCCGCATCGACGATACCGTGGTGATCGGGCAAATCCCCGAGATCATCACCCAGGCGCCGCGCGATCTGCGCACCAATACGATTGCGTGAACCGCCGGCGGGGGCGGGGGACCGCTTTCGCCCAGCCCTGCTTTTCCGGCCCGCTGCGCCGCGATGATCTCGCGACCGGCTCCGACGTGGAAACCCGGGGCCACCTCGGAGCCTCTCCAGCCTGTGCGCAAACCCGCTGATCACGCGCGGCGTCAAGCAAGAATGACGTAGCGGCAAGCGTCTGCGCTTCAGATACCGATCTTTGGTTGCTCGCGGGATCAATTCGGCAGCCACGCGCATTGACATATGCGCGGGACACAACGGGCACGGCCGCTCGGGACAGGAGCGCCGGAGCAGCGAATTTGGAGAACGACGATGCCCGAGAAACGCACCATCGAGAAGGCCCGGAAGGACAAGCGTGCCGGCAAGGCGCCCACGACGCAGGCGGGCGAGTTCGTGCGCGAGGAAGTCCGAAAAATCCGTCGCGGCGAGCACGGGGCCAGATCGCCGGAGCAGGCAATTGCCATCGGGCTTTCCAAGGCCAGGCGCGCGGGCGTCGGCCTTGCGCCGCCCAAAAAGGGCAGGGTCAAGGAGCGCACCCGCAGGAGCGCCGAGTACGCCTATGAGGCGGGCCAGCACAAGCGCAAGACCCGCCGCCGGCCGCGCGTCGCGCGCGCGGTATCGCGGGTTCTCGAGCGCGAACCGCGGAGCACGGCGTCGCGCGCGGCGCTTTCGCGCCATGCCAAACGCGCCGCGTCGCGCCGTACCGCGTCCGAGCGCTCCGCCGCCGCACGCAAGGCGACGAGGACGAAGGGCTCCACAGGTCGCTCCGCCGCCGCGCGGAAGGCGGCTCGGACCCGAGCGCGCCGCCGAAGCTAGCGCGAACTGCACCTCGAACGGCCGCAACGCGCGCCGTGGCCGACGACACGGGAGCCGCAGCCGGGGTACCGCGAGCAGGCGAGATCGCGCGGCTCACGCCGCCCGGGCGACGCGCACGCCGGCGCCCTCGAGCAGCATCACCTTGTTGAGCAGCTTGACGCAGGCATAGACCGCCTCGATCGCCGGCGCCGGCGTCTCGGTGAGCCGCGCCATCTCCAGCACCGAGCCGATCAAGGCCTCGGTCTCCAGCGAGCGCCCGGCCTCGACGTCCTGGAGCATCGAGGTCTTGTGCGCACCGACGCTCTCGGCCCCGGCGATGCGCTTCTCGATGCTCACCCGGAACGTGACGCCGAGTTTTTGGGCGATCGCCTGCGCTTCCTCCATCATCTTGGCCGCCAGATGCCGCGTCTCCGGAAACTGGCAGATGTCGACCAGCGTCGCATGGGTGAGCGCGCTGATCGGGTTGAAGGAAAGATTGCCCCAGGCTTTGAGCCAAATCTCCGAGCGGATGTCTTTGAGCACGCGCGATTGCAGCCCCGCCTTGACGAATACGTCGTGCAGGCGCTTGGCGCGCTCGGTTTCCCGGCCGTCGAGCTCGCCCAACGGGAAGCGATCGCCCTCGACGTGATGGATGACGCCGGGCGCGGTGACCGCCGCGGCCGGATAGACGATGCAGCCGATGAGGCGGTTGGCGTCGATCTTCTGGGTCAGGACGCCGGTCGGATCGAGCGTCTGCAGCTTCTTGTTGTCGTACTTGCCGCCGAGCTTTTGGAAATACCACCACGGCAGCCCATTCTGCACCGTCATGATCGTGGTGTGGGGGCCGAGCAGGGCGTCGATGTCGCGCGCGGCCTGATCGAGATAATGCGCCTTGACCGCCAGGATGACGAGATCCTGCTTGCCCGCCTCGGCTGCTTTGTCGACCGCCTTGACCTTCGTGGTCTCCACCTTGCCGTCGTGCCATTCGAGCTTGAGGCCGTTCTGCTTGATCGCGGCGAGGTGCGGACCGAGATCGATTACCGTCACGGTATTGCCGGCGAGCGCCAGCTTGGCGGCGATCAGCCCGCCGATGGCGCCGGCCCCGACCACGCAAACGCGCATCGGCTGCGGCGGCGCGCCGAGCAGGTACGGGCTCGGCAGCTCCTGATCGAAGCGGTTGCTCAACGCGCCGACGCCGTCGATCGCGATCTCGATGACGTTGCTGGCGTCCTTCATCACGCCGGCGCCGAGCGAGGTGCCGCAGGCGATGACGTCGCCCGGCATCAGCGTCATGTCGCGGGAAACCATGCTCACCAACTTGTAGGGCGGGAAGAACATGTCGCTGACCGGATAGTTCTGCCGCTCCTGGCCGTTGAGGATGGTGCGGATTCGCAGCTTGGTCGGGTCGACGTCGGTGGTGATCACGGGGCCGAACACGCCGAAGCTGTCGAAGCTCTTCGCGCGCACCCATTGGTCGAAGGTCGGGTTCTTCTTGAGGATGTCGACCGCGGTCACGTCGTTGATGCAGGTGTAACCGAAGATGTAGTCCGCCGCCTCCGCCTCGCTCACCATAGAGCATTGCTTGCCGATGACGACGCCGAGCTCGCCCTCGTAGATGATCTTGCCGTCGTAGGATTTCGGCCGGCGGATGGGCTCGCCGTGCGGGTGGTAGGCATTGGGGGCTTTCAGGAAATACAGCGGCTCGTCCGGCACCTTGAAGTCGTTCTTGGCCGCGAGCTGGTGAAAATTGTTCCACAAGCAGATCATCTTCGAGGGATCGCACGGCGTTGCCACGCGCACCTCGGAGAGGCGCACCGTTTCGCCGGTGGGCGAGGCGCCGGCAAACATGTTGCCCTTGTGCACGGCGATCTTGTCGCCCTGCAAGGTGCCGAACTCGAGCCGGCCGTTGCGCTCGAACCGGATCCACTGAGCCATGAACGTTTCCTCCGCTTGGCGTTTTTTTAACCGTGATTGCCCGGCCCCGCGCCCGGTACGGCGCGATGGCAGCAGCGCCGCGCGGGCCCGATCGCTCGTGCTCCGATGCGCCCCACCAGCCAGGAATGCGGCCGGATCATGCGCTGTTCGCGCTTTTGCGACAAGGGACGGAACCTATGAAGCTCCAAATCGGTTGATGGACCGTCCTGCGTTCACAGGGAGGCTCAGCCATGGACATCAAGGCACTGAGTTTCACCGCGGCACTCGTTGCCGGTGCTTTCTGCGCTGGCAGCGCGTCGGCTCAGGTCGTCACCATCTCCCCCGGTTACGGCTATGCGCCCAATTACGGCTATGCCTACGCTCCGCCGGCCTATGCGGCCCCGGCGCCCGCCTATGGGGCGCCCGCTCCATCGGTCACCATCGTGATATCCCCGTCCGCCCCGACCTACGGGGCTCCCGCAGCCCCCGCATATGGCTATACGGCTCCCAGCTATGCGGCTCCGGCCTATTATGAGGCTTACGAGGCGCGGCCGGTGCCGCCGGCGCCGATCCCGGCTCCGGCCTATTCCTATGTGGCCCCGGCGCCCGCCTATGCGGCACCCGCCTATACGGATGAAAGCGATTACGTCGACTCCGGCTACGCGTATGCTCCGACCCGGAGGTATGTGACCCCGGGCTATGCCTCCACGGCAACCCGCGTGTGCTGGCGTGACAGCTTCGGTTTCCGCCGCTGCCGCTAGCGCTGACCACGGGCTCGCACGCGCATAAGAAATTGGCCCCGCCTTGCGCGGGGCCAATTCATTGGAGCACGCCGGCTCAAACCGCTATTTGCTCGCGCGGTCGCGCCAATTCCTCATCTGAGGATGAAGATCATACGCTCTTGTTGAGCGCGCTCCGGGTGGGCTTTCCCGGCGGCCGCTGCTTGAGCAGATCCGCGTAATCGGTCACCGACTGCTGCCGCAGCGCCGTGAGCAATTCGTCGATCGTGCGCAGCAATGTCGGATTGAACGAGCCCTCCTTCTTGAGGCCCTCGGTCAGCATCGCCCGGAAACGTTGCTCCTGCGAGCGGCACTTGTCGCGCAGCACGGTCGCGAATTGCCGCGGCGCCGTGCCCTTGCCGAGCTCGGCGGCGGTCTGCTCGGCAATGCACTGGCCAACGAGCCCGGCGGCGCGATCGAGCACGCTGCCTTGCTCCTGCGCCTGTGCCGCGGTTGCCAAGCCGCAGGCCAAAACGACCATGATGGGAATGCGCATGCGGTTTTTCCTTCCCCGATACCACTTTGGCCGGACCTCGGCCCTGGACGGTAATCCGGGCGGGCAGCTTTGGTTCCCGCCGTGTGCGATTTTTCCTCCCGCGGTCCGCATCCCCTCGCGCAGCTCATCGGCCCGGCTAGCCGCCGGCGGCTTGCCCCGTAACCGACTGAACCACCTGGAGAATGTCGCGGTTGCGGCGAACGCGCGGGCCCCAGGCGCGGTCGAACTCGCCGATGAGCGTGCGCATGCCGGCGGATTGCAGCACCGATTGCGCCGCTGCGACGCCGGCGAACTGATAGAAGGCATAATGGACGGAGGGTTCGGTTTCGCTCCAGCAGCGCCAGGCCCGTTCCGCCTGGAATACTTTGAGCGCGTCCGGCAAATGCTCGGTCTCGTACCACCGATCGAACGCCGAACGGTCGACGGCATCGGCGAGCTCGGCCCGCACCATCAGCAAGGCCATTGCCATTCCCGTCTCCTTCATTCGGACCGATGGCGACCATGGGCGGCAGCGGCGCCAGCCGCATTGCGTTGTGTCAACGGTTTCCGGCGGCCCGAGACGTTGATCGGCCACCATCCGGCGGACCGATCGCCAATCGGAATGTGCCAATGAGAAGGGCGGGCAACGGCCCGCCCCTCTTTGCTCGATCCGACCTGGATCGATGTTGTCGGGATCAACGCGCAGGAGCGCCGGGACCGGGACCCGTCCCGCCGGAAGCCGCTGCGCCGCCGCTCGCTTTGAGGTTGGCACGCCCCTGGACTCCGGGCTGTTGCCCGGGCTGCTGGGTCGTCATTCCGGCTTGGGTCGCACCCGTGGTGTTGGCGCTGACGCGCGCGCCACGGTTGGTTCTCGATGACGTGGAGACGCCGACGTGCGCCTGGGTCACGCCCACGCCGAAGCCGACGTCGGTTGAGGCGAAACCAGGGCCCCAACCCCAACCCGGACCCCAGCCGCCCCAACCCCAGCCGGCGCTGTAAGCCGGATAGCCGTAGCCATAGGCAACGCCGGGAGCGCAGGTGCACCGCGGCGAAGTGGCGAAGGCCGGGGCCGCGGCAAAGCCCGGCGTAGCAGCGAAGCCGGGCGACGTGGCGAATCCAGCCCCAAAGCCGGGCTGAGCGAACTGGGCATTGGCGAAGCCCTGATCCACTTCAAATCCAGCCGATTGCGACGCAAAGGTCCGGTTGCGCAGACGTGCTTCCCTAAGCCCGATGCTGGTTCGGGTCCGGATGCTTTCCTTGGCCCCAACGTGGGTTCGCGTACGCAAGCTTTGCTTTGAGCTCAGGTGCGTTCGGCTCAAGCTTTGCTTGGAGCTGAGGTGCGTTCGGCTGGACGCCATGTGGCTCTTGCTCGAAAGCTGCGAGCCCTTCGAAAGCTTCTGGCCGGACATCTTCTGGCCGGACATCTGGCCGCCCTTCATGCCCTCGCTCGAGGCCCCATGTCCCGACATCTTGCCGCTCGTGCCGCCGGACATTTTGGTGCTAGCCCCGGCTTGAGTGTCGGCACCCCCTTTCGGTCCTTTCTCAACTGCCCAAGAGGGCGCCGCGGCGAACGCTATCGCTCCCACGACGCCGAGCATGAGCGGAAGCTTCCTAACCGCTCTATTCATGATCGCGCCTCCTGTTCTGCGCCCCACCATGGGGCATGGTCGCGCCACGTAAACTTGGCCATCCGTACTAGGTTCCTTGCGCGAATGCGTTTGGTCGGGCCGCCGGCGGACGCGATCTGCTCCTGCCCCAATTAGCTGAACAAATGTTCAGTTTCACAGCTAGGCGGCACGGCAGCCGCCGCGGCCAGGAGTTGAGTTCAACAGACGAACTTTCGACCGGATGCTTCGGCCGCGCCTTGCAATTTCCGCCGGGCCGGCTGGTCGCTGTCGGGCAGCAGCAGGTTGAGGTGCGAAGCGATGGCAAAGTCGGTACCCTTGCGCCCCAACGAGCCCAGCGAGCATGCCGACCGACGTTCACGCCCACTACGTTCCGCCTTGCATCCTCGAAGCGCTGGAAACGCGCGCCGCGGACTTCGGCGTGTCGCTCGTGAAGCAGCCGCCCTCCTGTCGCTGCGCGCTGCAATTCGACTACGGGCTGAAGCTGCGGCCGTTCTTCGAAACGCTGGTCGAGCCCATCGAGCGGCGCTTCGCGGGGATGGCCGAGCAGGGCGTCGACCGGCAAGTGCTCTCGATTTGGGCCGACGTGTTCGGTTACGGCCTTGCGGAGGATCGCCGGCGTCGCTGGCACCGGTTTCTCAACGAGCATCTGGCCGCATTATGCGGCCGTCACGACCGGCGGTTCTCCATGCTGGCGACGGTTCCGCTGCCGAATGCAGCGGCCGCCGCGGCCGAACTCGAGCATGCCGTGAAAAAGCTCGGAGCCGTCGGAGCGGTCGTCGCCGCCAACGTCGAGGGAGTGAACCTCGGGGAACTCGACCTCGATGAATTTTGGCACGCGGCGGTCGAGCTCGACATCGCCATCTTCATCCATCCGACCCAGCCCGCCGCACTGCCGCGCACCACGCGTTTCGCGCTGTCACAGATCGCGCAATATCCTCACGACACCACGCTTTGCGTCGGATCGCTGATCTTCGCCGGCGTGCTCGATCGCTTCCCGCGGCTGCGCATTCTCCTCTCGCACGGGGGCGGCACATTTCCCTATCTGAGCGGACGCTTCGATTGCATGCACGGCCGTATGGATCGGCCAGCCCAGGGCAATTCTGCGGCGAACGAGCCCTCGGCTTACCTGACCCGGTTTTATTACGATTCGATCCTGCACGATCCGGCGATCCTGCGCTGGCTGGCGACCCGGGTTTCGGTCGACCGCATCGTGCTGGGAAGCGATTATTCGTTTCCTCCGGCCGATCGCGACCCGCTCGGGACGCTGCGCCGCGCCGGGTTCTCCGATGCCGATTTCAGAAAAATCGTCGACGAAAATCCGCGCGCTCTATTCCCCCAGTTGGGACCGGGCTGATCTGCATTCTCGACTTGCGCTCGCTTTGCCCCGCCCGCGTAGGCAACGACTCCCGCAATTGATCGACTATCACATCGCTTTATGCCCTGCGACATCGGGCGCCTTGAACCTACTTGGATATCCATCCATTTGACCCGCACCTCTCGAACTCGGACGGTGGGAAATCCACATGCGTGCTCTGCTTGCCGCGACAGCGGTCGCGGCTGCTCTGGTTCTTGTGCCGATTCAAGCACGGCTCGAACCGCTGGCATCTGTTGAGATCGAAACCGATGCGAATGCGTCGCCGCAAACGACCGCAGCGCAATCGGATCAAACCCCGCAGGATGCAGCGCTCGATTCGGTCGAGCCGGCGCCGAGCGTTTTGGTTTCCGGTTCGGATCCCGAGAAGCAATCCAATGCCGTTGCCGGATCTGTTCCGCCGCCGCCCGCGACTGTCGAAGCGACCGCGGATGCGATTTGTGCGACGCTCGACCGGTCGGCCTCACAAAACAATCTTCCGCTCGATTTTTTCACGCGCCTGATCTGGCAGGAGAGCCGGTTCAATCCGCTCTCCGTCAGCCACGCCGGCGCGCAAGGGATTGCACAATTCATGCCCGGCACGGCTCGCCTGGTTGGGCTCGCGAATCCATTCGATCCGATCCAGGCGCTGCAGAAGTCTGCGGAGCTGTTGCGCGAGCTGCGCACGCAGTTCGGAAATCTCGGCCTTGCCGCCGCGGCGTATAACGCCGGCCCGAAGCGGGTCGAGGACTGGCTGGCGAAGCGCAGGATTCTGCCGCAAGAGACCGAAACCTATGTCCGGATCATCACCGGCCGTTCCGCGCAGGAGTGGACCGGCGTCGATGCCGGCAATTGGAGCGTGACGCCCGCGGCGCCCCGGCCCTGCGAGCAACTCGCCAAGCCCGCTCCGCATCGCGTTCAGCCGGTGATCGCGATCCACCGTACGGATCACCCCGCGCATACGATCGTCGTGGCGCGCCAGCCGGATCGTTCGGCGGCCGCGGCGCATGATCGTCCCAAGGCCGCAACGTCCCAGCCGGATCGTTCGACAGCCGCGACACACCAGCCTGCACCCGGCGTGAAGCTGGCCCATGTGGCGTCGAACGCCGCGGCGGCGTCCAAGGCTGCATCGCCCCGGTCGGATCGTTCGGCAACTGCAGCGCACCAGCCCGCACCCGGCGTGAAGCTGGCGCATGTGGCGTCGAACGCCGCGGCGGCGCCCAAGACTGCATCGCCCCGGTCGGGTCGTTCGGAAGCTGCAGCGCACCAGCCCGCGCCTGGCGTGAAGCTGGCGCATGTGGCGTCGAACGCGGCGGCGCCCAAGACTGCATCGCCCCGGTCGGATCGTTCGGCAACTGCGGCGCACCAGCCCGCACCTGGTGTGAAGCTGGCGCATGTGGCGTCGAATGACGCGGCCAAGAACATTCCGGCTCCGAAGAGCATCATTGCTGCCCCGAAAAGCACGCCACACGCGCACCCCGCCGGCTCGTCCTCGGTGCACGGCTCGGCGGCGGAAGCTTCGCACGCGCTTCGGCGCGAACAGCCCGCTGCCCCGCACCGGCGCGCGGCACCAAGCCCGCGTGCGGCCCGGCTGGCGTGAACCAAGCCAAGCTCGATTGCTTGCGCATCAAGTCGGATCGGGCTTCCGCGGCGGACTGATCTGCCTCACCGGCGGCCGGCTTGCGTGCTGAGCCGATCCGGCGCCCAGCTCCCCAGCGTCAAGATTCGCCAATCGTGCGGCTGATCGCAGAACGGGCATCGCATCGGGAACCCGAGCGATTTCAGCATGGCGACGGTCGCGGGCTTGGCGGCAATGCCGAGGTCGACCCGGCGCTCGGTCTTCGGACATTCCAAGAAAATGTTGCTCATCGCGGCCTCTTCACGGCGCGCCAACTTCCGGGCGCGTTGCGCAGGTCGCCTTGCGTTCCTCTGCGGAAGCGCGCGTCTCTTTGCGTTGTAGTTCCCGGGCACGGAATCCTGTTCCGTCCTCGATCCCGGACGTCACCTCCGGTATTCACCCAAAGGCGCATCGAAGCTCGAATCGTTTGATGCAAATTTGCTTGATGGCCGCGGCTGGATCGCTCATGGATGGCGAGGGATTTGCCAGAGCCCAACCGCCGAGGCGCCGGGAAATCGCAAGCGAGTGCCGGACTCTCGTGCAGGAGGGTTGGGGGCGGGCCAGGGAGCGCGTCATGTCCTACGTTCGTGCCATGTGCGCCATCGGCAAGCGGGGCCAGCTCGGGCTCAACGGTATGCTGCCGTGGGAAGGCGCCAAAGGCCACGAATACATCGCGGACGTGCAGCGCTTCTGGGACATGACGCGCGGCCATGTCATCCTGACGGGACCGCGCACGAAAAGCTCGGTGCCAGAATTCGCCTATGCGGAACGCACGATCGTGGAGATCCGCTCCTCGCTCGCGCCCGAGGCTGCCATCGCCAGATATCCGGGCCGCATGATTTTCGTCGGCGGCGGACCGCCGGTGTTCGCCGCCTATGCCCGTTTCGTCCAGCACTGGGACATCACGCGGCTGCCCTATGACGGGGAGGCCGATCGCTGGTTCGATCCGCTTTGGCTGACGGCGGTCCGGTAGCGCCAAGGAAGCTCACCGATCGGCCGGGCCGGGCCGCGGTCAGCCCAAGGCAAGCTCGCTCGAGCTCGAATCGAACACCAGGCGCTGGCCGGTGATGAGCGGGACCTCCAGCGTGATGTGGCCGGCGCGGACCGAATTGACCGGCTGGCCGACCACCAGCGCGTGCCCCTTCAGGACCGAATGCCAAATCGCCGGGAAATCCGCCCCGTTCCGGGTCGCCGCCATGCACCGCGTCAAAAGCTCGGCTGAGGTTTCCTTCATGTCGGATTGCTCCGCGCTCCGGGAAGCGGAAAAACGCGGCAGCTTCGGATGCGCCGCGCCGGCCGTCCATTCCGGAAATCTACGTAGGCCGATGAGCGCTGGATCGCAGGAATACCGAGGCTTGCCACCCCGCGCCTGCGGTGCCGGCCTTCCCGGCTTTTGCAATGGCAAATGCCTCGTCTAAGATCGGTCCACGCAAGAGGGAGGCAAGAAATGAGCAAACGGCACGGGGCAGGTTTCGTCATCGCGGGCGTGCTGCTCGCCGCGTTCTCGCTGGGCGCCGCGGCCAAGGACAAAGTCAAGGTCGGGTTCATCGGTCCGCTCACGGGCGGCGTCTCAGTGAACGGCCTCGGCGGGCGCAACTCGGCCGATCTCGCGGTGCGGCTGCGCAACGCAGATGCAAAAGCGAAATATGAATACGAGCTCGTCGTGCTCGACGACGAGTGCAAGCCCAACGTCGCGGTTCAGCAGGCCACCAAGATGGCGGCCGACAAGGACATCATCGCGGCGGCAACCCATTATTGCTCATCGACCGCGATCGCCGCGGTCGACACCTATCACAAGTTCGGCCTGCCGGTCGTGGTGTGGGGCGCGGTGCTGCCCGACATCACCTACCGCAACAAATATGCCGAGATCCATCGCGTCAACGGCACGATGATCAACCAGAATCAGACCAACGCCGAGCTCCTGAGCAGCCTCGGCTACAGGACCTTCGCGGTCATCCACGACACTACCGACTACGGCAAGGGCCACAACCAGTATTTCAGCGAAGCCCTGGCCAAGCACGGCGGCAAGATTCTCGGCACCTTCGGCGTCACCGCCGATCAGCAGGATTTCACCGCCGAGCTCACCCAGATCAAATCGTTGGATCCCCAAGTCATCTATTTCGGCGGGCTGACCCCGATCGGGGTGCGCATCCGGGCGCAGATGGACAAGCTCGGCATCAACGCGGTGTTCGACGGCACCTCGGGTATCGTGTCGGACGCCTATCTTCAGGGTCTTGGGCCGCTGGCGGAGGCCTCGCTCGCCTTCCGCGAAGGCGCGCCGACCGAAAAACTGCCCGGCGGCAAATTCTTCCTGGAGCAATACGAGGCGCAGCACTACGACAATGCGCCCGAGGCGTACGGCGCCTTCGCGTTCGCCGCCATGGAGCTGATCCTCGACACCGTCGAGCGCGTCGGTCCGGACCGCAAGGCGGTGCGCGACGCGCTCGGCGACGTCAAGGATCGCGATTCCATCGTCGGCAAGATCACGTTCGACGACCACGGCCAGAACACGGTGCCGCTGATCACGAGATACGTGGTCCAGGACGGCAAGTGGACGCTTTGGGAGGACAGCGAATACGCGACCGGCAAGCGCAAGCTGCCGGGGCAGAAATAATCACGGCCGCTCGTTGCGCTGCATGTCAATGCCGAGAACGCCGAGCTTCATCATGACCGACGTACTCGAGGCTGGCTCGACCTGCTCCCTCTCCCATCGGGAGAGGGGTGGAGTGAGGGGTTTTGCCCTCTCATTTGCTCTTGACCCCTCACCCTGTCGCTCTCCCCAGTGTGGTGGGGAGAGGGAGCCCGCCGAGTTGGCGGCAGCTTTTGATGTCGTAATCCTCGGAACTCGAGCATGGACGCCGGGCTCTTTGCCCAATACGTCATGAACGGGCTCATGCTCGGCATGATGTACGCGCTGGTCGCGGTCGGGTTCACGCTGTTCTTCGGCGTGCTCGACGTCATCAAGTTCTCGCACGGCGACGTGCTCACGGTCGGCGCCTTCACGGCGCTCGCAACTTTCGTCGCGCTGCAGGCCGCGGGGCTGAGCTCGCGCGTTGTCGAGCTCGCGGCGATGCTCGTTGCGGCGGTCGCGGCGATGGCGCTGCTCGGCGTGCTGATCGCCCGCTACGTGGTGATGCCGCTGCGCGGCGCGCCGGCGCTCAACACGCTGCTCGCCACCCTCATGCTTGGCACGGTGCTGCGCGAGGCGGTGCGGCTGTTCTATCCGGGCGGCGCCAACCCCAAGCCGTTTCCGGCGCTGTTGCCGGGCACCGCAGCGAGCTTCGGGCATTTCACGCTGCGGCTCGACAATACGCTGATGCTGGCGGCAGGCGTGATCGTCATCGTCGGCCTGCAGCTGATGCTGCAAAAGACCAAGCTCGGCCTCGCCATTCGCGCGGTCGCGCAGGACGAGGAGACTGCCCGCACCATGGGGGTGAATTTCACCGCCGTGGTGCTCACGACGTTCGGCATCGGCTCGGCGCTGGCGGCCTTCGCCGGGCTCATGAACGGGCTGTACTATAACGAGATCAATTTCGGCATCGGGCTGTTGCTCGGCGTGATCGGCTTCAGCGCCGCCATCATCGGCGGGCTCGGCAGCATCTACGGCGCGATCCTCGGCGGCTTCGTGTTCGCGGCCCTGCAGACCATCGGTGCCGTCGCCCTGCCGTTCGCCAGCGCCTACAAGGACGTGTTCGCCTTCGCGGTAGTGATCGTGCTGATGGCGTGGCGGCCGACCGGCCTGATCCGCGAAAAGATCAGCGAGCGGGTCTGACCGGATGCGCGGGCCGCAGCCGAGATCGCGTTTGCTGCCGGGCGTTGCCGCGCTGGCGCTGGTCGCCGTCTATGTGATCGTTCTGCTCGCGGCCGAGCGGCAGGCGGTCATCATCGCGCTCCTGGCGCTGGCGATCCTCGCCGTGCTTGCGGCAAAACGGCTCGGCTTGCTGGAGGACGTCGGCCGCAGCTTCGCCGAGCGCGAGGATATGCTGGGCGCTCTCGCGATCCTCGCCGCGCTCGCGGTCGCGGGCTGGTTCTACGACAATCATTTCGTGCTGCTGCTGGTGAACAGCGTCCTGCTCTATGCGGTGGCAACCTTGGGGCTCAATCTGCAGTTCGGCTACGCGGGCGTGCTCAATTTCGCCGGCGCTTCGTTCTTCGGCATCGGCGCCTATACGTCGTCGGTCCTGCTCGTGCATACCGCCGTCCCGCATCTGCTGGTGCTGTTCATCGGCGGGTTGTTGGCCGCGCTGGTCGGCTCGCTGCTGGTGGTGCCGGTGTTGCGCACGCGCGGCCATTACGCCGCCGTGGTGACCATCGCGTTCGCGCTGCTGTTCAAGACCTTTATCGAGGTCAACGACGTGCTCGGCGGTCCGCAGGGGATGCAGGTTCCGGGCATGAAGATTCTCGGCTGGTCGTTCAACGACAACATCGAGCTCGGCCGTCGCATCGAGTTGTCGTTCTACCTGAATTATTTCATCGTCAGCCTGCTGCTGCTGATCGGCGCCTTCGTGCTGGTGCGCCGGGTCGAGCGCTCCTGGATCGGGCTCAACCTCGACGCGCTCAGGCTCGATGAAACCGCGGCGCGCTGTTTCGGCCTCGACATCGCCCGTTGGAAGACCACCGCGTTCCTGCTCGGCAATTTCCTGATCGGGATCGCCGGCGCGCTGTACGGCATGCTCGGCGGCTTCGTCGCGCCCAACAATTATATGTTCGCCGATTCGCTGATCCTGGTTTCGATCCTGCTGCTCGGCGGCATCGGCAATCCCTGGGGCGTGCTGGCCGCGACCGTCATCGTCATATTGGTTCCCGAGAAGCTGCAGGCGATCCAGGAATACCGCTTCCTGCTCTATGCTGGGCTGGTCATCCTGGTGCTGCTGTTCCGGCCGGAAGGCCTGCTGCCGCGGCCGGTGCGGCGCTATTTTCCCGCGTGGCGGCCATGACGGCGGCTCTGCTCGAAGTGCGCGGGCTCACGAAGAAGTTCGGCGGCGTGACCGCGCTCGACGGCGTCGATCTCGCGGTCGACCGCGGCGAGATTTTGGGTCTGATCGGCCCCAACGGCTCGGGTAAGACCACGTTGTTCAACGTCGTCACCGGCATCTACGGCGCCGATGCCGGATCGATCCGGTTCGAGGGCGCCGAGATCGGACGCGCCTCGCCGCAGAAAGTGCATCGCGCCGGCATTTCCCGCACCTTCCAGCGCTCGCGGCTCTCGCTGCCGTTGTCGATCTTCGACAACATCATGATCGGCAACCACACGCGCCTCAATCAGGGACTTTGGTTCAACCTGATGCGCCGCGGCGCGTTCCGGAGCGAGTTGCAGGAAAACTATTCCGCGGCGCGCGCGCTGGTCGAGGTGTTCGATCCGCCGCTCGCCGAACGCATGTTCGAGCCGGTCGCCGGATTGCCGATGATCGACCGGCGCCGCATCGAGATCTGTCGGGCGCTGATCGGCGAGCCGAAGCTCTTGCTGCTCGACGAGCCCTCCGCCGGCATGACCCAGGACGAGACCGCCGAGCTGATGCGCGACATCCTGCAGATTCGCGATCACCGGGCCGACCTGACGATCATCATCGTCGAGCACGAGATGGGGGTGATCGAGCGCATCACCCGGCGTTGCGTCGTATTGAATTTCGGCCGCAAGATCGCCGAAGGACCCTACCAGCAGATCGCCGCCGAGCCCCAGGTGCAGGAAGCCTATCTGGGAGTGGCCTGATGGGCGCGGGCCTCACCATCGAGCGGGTCTATACCGCCTACGACAGAGCCGACGTGCTCGAAGGGGTGTCGCTCGCGGTCGAGCCCGGCCGCATCACCTGCCTGTTGGGCGCGAACGGCGCCGGCAAGACCACCCTGATCCGCTCGATCCTGGGGCTCACCCCGGCGCGCGCGGGACGCATCCTGCTCGACGGGCTCGACATCACCAAACTGCCGACGCATCGAATCATCGCGGCGGGCATCGCCTGCATTCCGGAAGGCCGCAAGGTGTTTCCCAAGTTCACGGTGGAGGAGAATCTGCGGATGGGCGCCTATCAGGAAAGCTCGCAGGCGGTGACGCGCGGGCGCCTCGACGAGGTCCTCGCAATGTTCCCGCGGCTTGCCGGGCGGCGGGCCCAGCTCGCCGGCACCATGTCCGGCGGCGAGCAGGCGATGGTGTCGATCGGTCGCGGGCTGATGCGGGCGCCGCAGCTCCTGCTGATCGACGAGCCGTCGCTCGGGCTCTCGCCGATCCTGGTCAAGGAGAATTTCAATATCGTGCGAACAATCCAGGAGAGCGGCATCAGTGTGTTCCTGGTCGAGCAGAACGTGCACCAGACGCTCGCGGTGGCGCACTACGGCTACGTGCTCCGCTCGATGCGACGCAGGAAGTGGGGATCGTTCTCGAGCCGATAGTCAAACCAATCGTCTTCCGTTCCGAAGCCGATCAGCAGTCTGGCGGCTTGCCGTGCCGGTGATCACGATTTCCTCTCTCTCGGCCTCGCGCAGAAAACGCGAGAGGTCGTCCTTGACCTCGGACAGCGGAACCTCCCTCATTCGCGGCTTGCGGCTCGATCCAGCCATGATTCAGCCTCCGACTTGGTCAACTCGCCAGGATCTCGACGGTCGAACCGGAAACATCGTAGAACACCCGAACCTTGTTTTGAATGCGGAATAGCTTGAGCCGATGTCCGCCACGCACCCCGTCACCCTGCGCGTCAACGGCCGCGCCTTCGCCGGCGAGGTCGAGCCGCGAAAACACCTCGCCGATTTCCTGCGCCACGATCTCGGGCTGACCGGCACCCACATCGGCTGCGAGCACGGCGCGTGCGGCGCCTGCACGGTGCTGCTCGATGGCGCGGCCGTGCGCTCGTGCCTCTTGCTCGCGGTGCAGGCCGACGGGACCGAGATCACCACGGTCGAAGGACTGGCAGGGGAGGGCGGCGCGCTCAATCCGCTGCAGCAGGCGTTCCGCAATCGTCATGGCCTGCAATGCGGATTCTGCACGCCCGGCATGCTGATGGCGCTCACCGCGTTTCTCGGCGAGCATCCCGACGCCGACGAGCATGCGATCCGCGACGCGATCTCGGGTAATCTGTGCCGGTGCACCGGCTACGAGAGCATCGTCGATGCGGCGCTCGACGCGGCGCGCGCGATGCGGAAGGCGTGACCCATGGGCGTGCGCTATTTCGGTGCGAAAGTTCCGCGCCTCGAGGACCCCGATCTCCTCGCCGGACGCGGCCGTTATCTCGACGACATCGAGCTTCCCGGCATGCTCGAAGCGGCGTTCGTGCGCTCGCCGCATGCCCACGCGAGAATCCGGGCCATCGACAAGGCCGCGGCCGAAGCGCTGCCGGGCGTCGTCGCCGTGCTCACGGCCGCCGATCTCGATGCGGCCGAAAGGCCGATGCCGCAGTTCGCGCCCTCGCCGCTGCTCAAGCAGAACCGCACCCAGCACGTGCTGGCGACGGCGGCGGCGCGCTACGTCGGCGAGGCGATCGTGCTGGTCATCGCCGCGACGCGCGGCATCGCCGAGGACGCCTGCGAGCGGGTCGAGATCGATTACGAGCCGTTGCCGGTCGCGGCGGATCTCGCTTCCGCGCTCGACCCGAATGCGCCGAAGGCGCATGAGGACGCGCCCGACAATCGCGCCGCCACCATGCGCGGGCGCTTCGGCAATGTCGATGAAGTGTTCGCGCGCGCACCGCACGTCTTTCGCGAGCGCATCCTGCAGACCCGCGGCGGATGCCACGCCATGGAGTGCCGCGGCGTCGTCGCGGTCGAGGACGCGCTCTCGGGCCAGCTCACGGTCTTCAGCTCGACCCAGGCGCCCTACATGGTGCGGCGCGCGCTCGCCGGCTGGATCGGCCTCGACGAGAGCCGCGTTCGCGTCGTCGCGCCGCACGTCGGCGGCGGCTTCGGCCCCAAGGCCGGCATCTACCCCGAGGAATTTGCGATCGCGCTTGCCGCGCGCAAGCTGAAACGGCCGGTCAAATGGGTCGAGGACCGGCGTGAGCATTTTCTGGCCACCAATCAGCAGCGCGACGAGCTCTGGGAGGTCGAGGTTGCGGCGGATGAAACCGGCCGCCTGCTCGCGGTGCGCGGACGCTGCCTGCACGACAACGGCGCCTATCTGCCGTACGGGCTGATCCTGCCGGCGACCCTGCTGGCGCCGTTTCCGGGGCCTTATGCGCTCCAAGCGCTCGATATCGCGATCGAGGTCGCCTTCACCAACAAGGTTCCGACGAGCCCGGTGCGCGGCGCCGGCCGTCCCAATGTGGCGTTCGTGCTGGAGCGGCTCGCCGACCGCGTCGCGCGCGAGCTGAACATCGATCGCGCCGAAGTGCGCCGCCGCAGCTTCGTCCGCGCCGAGCAATTTCCGTACCGGACCGGGATGCTGGCCCGCGACGGCTCGCCGGTTGCCTACGACAGCGGCGATTATTACGCCTGTCTCGAGGGGGCGCTCGCATCGATCGGTGCCGCGGATTTTCGCAAGCGCCAGGAAGAGGCGCGCGGGCAGGGGAGGTTCCTCGGCCTCGGCCTCGCCAGCTATGTCGAGGACACCGGGCTTCCGCCGTTCGAAGGCGCGGCGGTGAAAATCGAGCGCAGCGGCAAGGTGCTGGTGACGACCGGCGCGGCGAGCCAGGGTCAGGGCCATCACACCATGCTGGCCCAGGTCACCGCCGACGTGCTCGCGGTCCCGATCGAGGATGTCCGCGTCGAATCCGCCGATACCGCGAGGTTCCCGCACGGCATCGGCACGATCGCGAGCCGCGTCGCGGTCGCGGCCGGCTCTTCCGCGCATCTTGCCGCCCACAAGGTGCGCGAGAAGGCGATCAAGGTCGCGGCCGATATGCTCGAGGCCGCCGAGACCGATCTCGTGCTCGAGGACGGGCTCGTGCGCGTCGCCGGCACCGACAAATCGCTCGCGCTCGCCGAGATCGCGCGGCGCCTCGACGGCGACGGCGCGGTTCCGATGCCACGCGGGATCGAGCCGGGCCTTGCCGCAACCGCCTATCACGAAGCGCGCGCCACCACGTTCGCGAGCGGGACCAATGCGGCCGAGGTCGAGGTCGACCCCGAGACCGGGTCGGTGAAGATCCTGCGCTATGTCGTCGCCCACGATTGCGGAAAACTCATCAATCCGCTGCTGGTCGACGGCCAGATCCGCGGCGGCGTCGTGCACGGGATCGGCAACGCGCTGTTCGAGCGGGCGGTCTACGATGGTGCGGGGCAGCCGCTCACCACCAATTACGCCGATTATCTCTTGCCGAGCGCGCCCGAAATGCCGCGCATCGAGATCGAGCATCTGGAGCAGCCCTCGCCGCTCAACCCGATCGGGGTCAAAGGCGCGGGCGAAGGCGGCACCATTCCCGCCGCGGCCTGCATCGTCGCGGCGATCGAGGATGCGCTAAGACCGTTCGGGGTGACATTCGCCGAGCATCCGCTCTCGCCGGAAACCATTCTGGCGGCGATCCGGAAGCGCTCCAGTCCGCCTTGAGCCGCGCGGCCCGAGCACACAGCCGGTCCCGTCGCCGCAGCACTATTGCTTGACCGGCGGCATCCGCTCGAAATTGGGAACGTCCTTCGACGTCGTGTCCCAAGCTGGTCGATCTTTCGCATACACGACCATCTGCGGGGAGAACCACGAATTGTCGTCCATGCAGCCAACCGTGACGTTCACAAGGCCGGGACGCGCCGAGTTCTCGCCATACACACGACTGCCGCATGCCGGGCAGAAATGGCGGGTATTGATGTTTCCGCTTTCGGCCGTCGAGGCATAGCTGGCCGTCGGTCCCACGATCGTTACATCATCGCGGTTGAAGCGGGCCAAGGACATGTGGCCGGTGCCGGACGCTCGTTGGCAGTCTTTGCAGTGGCATTGCCCCATGCCGACCGGTTCCGAATGGATCGTGAAACTTACGGCGCCACAAAGGCAGCGACCCGTCGCAAATGGCTGCTTCGACATGCTCGACCTCGTGCTTCGCTGGCCGCCCTAGAGTCAACGGGACTTGGGTTCCGCAGTCTGCAATCATCGCCATACTGGTGCAGGGCGGCAAGTGGCTTGGCTTGCTATTGGCCCGAGCACGCGTTCAGCTTCGATCCGCGCCGACACGCCGGGTTGCCGACGCAAGTTTCTCGATCAGCGCGTTCATTCCGCCCGCATGGGTGCGCATCAGCACGATGACGACGACGGCGAAAATCACCATGTCCCATTCGCCGTATTTCTGCAGCCAGGTGATCAGCACCTGCACGGGCGTGGCGCCGATCAGCGGGCCGGCGACCGAGCCGAGCCCGCCGAGCACCACCATGATGATCAGCTTGGCCATCTCGTTGAAATCCGCGAGCTGCGGGCTGAGCACCACGACGTAATGCGCGTAGAACGCGCCGGCCAGGCCCGCGAACGCGCTCGACACGGTGAACACCACGATCTTCACCCGCGTGGTATCGACGCCGAGGCTCTCGGCGCGCAGCTCGTCGTCCTTGATGGCGCGCATGAACTGCCCGAGCGGCGAGCGCACCATGGCGTACATGGCAAGCACCGACGCAAACGCGAGCGCGGCGAACAGATAATAATAGGAGAGCGGATCGAGGTTGCGGAACAGCGGCGGCACGTCGAGCCCGAGCTCGCCGCGCGTGATCGGATATGCGGCCGTGAGCACGATGTGGACCGTCTCGGCGAACGCCCAGGTGGCGATGGCGAGATAAATCGCGCGCATCGACAGCACCATGCGGCCGAGCCCATAACCGAACAGCGCCGCGACCAAAATGCCGCTGCCGATGCCGAACCAGATCGGCACCGCGAAATAACGGATCAGCAAGCCGGACGTATAGGCGCCGATCGCGGCGAACGCTTGATGCGCGAGCGAGAATTGCCCGGTGAAACCGGCCAGGAGATTCCAGCTCGCGGCCAGGATCGTGTAGTAGCAGCCGGTGGTCAACATGTGCAGGGTGAAGTCGCCGGCGAGCTTCGGCACCAGCGCGAGTGCGGCCGCCGCAATCGCCGCAACGATCGCCGCCCTGCGCCAGCTGGTCGGAAATGCGGCCAGGCGCGTCATCCGAGCAGCGCCTCCTTGAACAAGGCGCTCACGCGCTCGAGCGGGAAATCCCGCACCGGCCCGTGCGCCCGGATGCGGCCGAGATCGAGCATGTAGACGTAGTCGGCTTGCCGGATCGCGTCCTCGACGTTCTGATCGACCAGCAGGATGGTCGCCCCGATGCTGCGCCGAACGGTCTGCAGCAGCTCGTAGACCTGATCGACCAGGGCCGGCGCCAGCCCCGCGGTTGGCTCGTCGACCAGCATCAAGGCCGGCGCCGCCATCATCTCGCGCGCAACCGAGAGCATGCGCGCCTGGCCGCCGCTCAGCGCGCCGGCCGGCTCGCGCCGGCGCTCGGCCAGCACCGGAAAGATTCCATAGATATTTGCCAATTGCGCGCTCAGCCGCGCCTTGTCGCGCCGAAACACGAAGCCGCCCATGCGCAGGTTCTCTTCGACCGTGAGCAGCGGAAAGACGTTGATCTCCTGGGGCACGTAGCCGATGCCGCGGGATTTGACGACATAAGGCTCGAGCCCGTCGATCGGCGCGTCGGCAAACCGAATGCGGCCGCGATGCGCCTTCAAGAAACCGAACAGAACCTTGAGCAGCGTCGACTTGCCGGCGCCGTTCGGGCCGACGATCAAGGTGAGGCTGCCGCGCGCAACGTCCAGCGATAGTCCCTGCAGCACGTCGACGCCGCTCGCATAGCCCGCGTGGAGGTCCTCGACCGTGAGCAGGGCCTCGCTCATGCGCGGATCTTGCCCAGATAGGCGCCGATCACCTCGTCCTTGCCGGCGACTTCGTCGAGGGTGCCTTCGGCGCCGATGCGGCCCGCGATCATCACGGTGACGCGGCGGCAGAGCCGGCGCACGACCGCCATCTCGTGGCTGACGACGAGGAACGTGGTGCGGTGCTCGCGGTTGTGAGCTTGGATCAGTTCGACGATCGCATCCTTGATGACCGGGTTGACGCCCGCGAACGGCTCGTCGAGCAGATAGCATTTCAGCCGCGGCGCCATGAAGCCGGCGGCGATCTGCAACAGCGCGCGCTGGCCGCCGGACAGCGCCTTGGCCGGAGATTGCGCGAGCGGCGCGAGCCGGGTCAGCTCGAGCAATCGCGCGGCCTGCTCGGCCGCCGCATTGGCGCCGGCCTCGCGCCGATCGGCAAGATAGGGCAGCATCAGATTGTCGAGCACGCTCATGTTGCCGAACAGCCGGGCGACCTGAAAGCTGCGGATGAGGCCCTTGCGCGCCACCTGGTGCGGCGCGAGGCCGGCGAGTGGCTCGCCGTCGAGGCGGATCTCGCCGCCGGTCGGCGGATAGAGACCGCTGATGAGGTTCAGAAGCGTGGTCTTGCCGGCGCCGTTGGGGCCGATGATGCCGCGGATTTCGCCGGGCTCAACCGCGAGGCTTACGCCATCGACGGCGGAGAGCCCGCCGAAGCGCTTCAAGAGCTTTCTCGTCTCCAGCAGCGCCGCCACGGCCGCCGCTCACGCCTGCCGCACGCGTTCCCCGAACAGGCCGGCGGGGCGCAGCAGCAGCACGAGGATGACCAGCAGAAAGCCGTAGACGTTCTGGTAGGGCGCCGCGAGGAACGCCGCGCCCAGCGATTCCACGACGCCGAGCAGGACGCCGGCCACGAGCGCGCCGGGAATCGAGCCCAGGCCGCCGATCACGATGATCTCAAAACCCTTGACGGTGGTGACGACGCCGTTGGTCGGGAACACCATGAAGACCGGCGCGAGCAGCGCGCCCGCGATCCCGGCGAGCCCGACCCCGATCCCGAACGCGATCTGATCGAGCCGAAACACGTCGACGCCGGCGGTCTGCGCGCCGACCCGGCTCTGCGCCGCCGCGCGCAACGCGAGCCCGAGCCAGGTGCGCTTGAGCAACAGATAGAACAGCGCGATCACCGCGAGCGCGCACACAAAGGCGGCCAATCGCGCGCCGCTCTCCGGCAGCGGACCCAGCATGACGGTCGGCAGATTGGAGCCGGGCGTGCGCTGGTAGGGGCCGCTGAGCGCGGTCGCGAGATTGCGCAACAGCAGCAGCAGCGCGATGGTGACGACGATGGCATAATCGTCCTTGCGCTCGATCCCCTGGGTGAACATCGGCTTGATCAGCAGCGGCTCGAGCAAGAAGCCGAGCGCGAACACGCCGAGCGCCGAGAGCGGCGCCGCCACGCACCACAGATCCGGCCCGAGCCATTCGACGACCAGCAGATATTGGAGATAGCTGCCGATCATGTAGAACTCGCCCATCGACCAGTTGATCATCTTGACGATGCTGTAGATGAAGGTGATGCCCAGCGCCATCAGCGCATAGAGCACGCCAATCATGACGCCGGCGATCAGCGTCTGGGCGAACAACTCGGCGGAGAAGATCATGCGGGCCACTAACGAGGGGTAGACCACCAGATATCATCTGGGTGGCGGACTTCGCGGCGGCGGAGCCTCGCGCGACTCCCTCTCCCGCTTGCGGGGGAGGGATGGGGAGGGGGCATAAGTCCTTCCTGAATCAGTTTGCCCCCTCCTGCCGTCGCTTCGCGACGGCGACCTCCCCCGCAAGCGGGGGAGGTAATGGAGCAAGCCTCGCTGTCGCGCTCACTGCGATCCCGCGTGCTCGATCACGACGGAGGCTTCCTTCCAGTCCTGGCCGGGCGCGGTGTATTGCAGGATCAGCACCGGCGGCGACCAATTGTGGAAGAACACGCCCTCGGCGCGCGGGAACGTCACCGCCGCGGCGGTCCAGCTCTTGAAACGGCCGGTCTCCAGCGCCCGGATCAGCGCCTTGGGATCGGTGCTCTTCGCCTGGGCCAGCGCCTGGGCGACGATCAGCACGTCGCCGAAGCCGTTGAGCGAGGAATAGACCGGCGACTCCTTGTATTTTTCCTCATACGCCTTGGCGAAGGCGGCGCCTTCTTCGGACAGCTTCTGCTTGGGCGAGTAATAGGCGATGAAATACAGCTTGTCGCCGGTCTTCGGGTGCAGCTGCCAGAATTGCGGCCGGATCGGCGCGTCGTAGGAGACCAGCATCGGCGTCTGCGGCGTGAGCCCCAGGGTCGCCGCCTGCTCCAGCATCAGATCCATCGGCTGGCCGACGCCGACGTTGATGATCAGGTCCGGCTTGAACGCCTTGACCTGCAGCAGCAGCGGCGTGAGATCGGTCGTGCCGTGATCGAACGTGATGGTCTGCAGTTCGATGCCGAGCTTGCGCTCCTTGCTCTGCTTCTCGGTCTCGGTGACAAGCCCGATGCCATAGTCCGTCGTCTCGGCGAGCAGCGATATCTTCTTGAAGTTCCTGGCCGTGATGAAGTCGAGCCACGCCGCGGTCCGCACCGGATCGATCACGTGGGTGCGAAACGCGACGTCGTAATGCTTCGCGGTAATGTCGGCGGCGGAGGTCTGCGTGCCGATGGTGGGCACGCCGAGCTCCTTGGCGACTTCGTTGGCGGCGAGATTGACCGAGCTGTGGAAGAAGCCGGTGACGGCCACCGCGCGCTCGTCGGCCACCAGGCGCCGGTAGGCCGCGACCCCGCCTTCGGTGCGACCCTGGCTATCCTGAACCGAGAGCGCCACCTTCCTGCCGTCGAGGACGCCGCCCATCGGTCCGTTGATATGGTCGATGGCGAGCTCCGCGCCGCGGCGGATGAGCTGGCCGGCGGTCGGGTCGCCCGGCGGTGAGAGCGGGACGACGAGGCCGACGACGACCGGCGGATCCGCGGCTTTGAGCGCGCCGATGGGCAGACCGGCGACGAGGAGCAGAATGAAAAGGGCGGCAACGCGCAGGGTCGGTTTCATCGGGGCCTCCGTCGGGCGTGCCGCTGGCGCGCGGCTTGCCGATAACTCTAGCAGGGGACTGCCTGCATTTCATCCTGACGGCCGTTGCGCGGGTTCGGCGGGCGGTGCCGATTTCGCCGGGTGGATTTGCCTGTTAATCTGCCGGTCGCGAGCCGAACAGCGGCACCGAGACCGCTTCGAGAGCCAGACATGCATCGGCAGTCCAACCGTGAGCGCATTGCGACCGGCGGCAAGGCGATCTGCGGTGCGCCGCTCGGCATCCTCATGCTCGAGGCACGGTTCCCGCGCATCCCCGGCGACATGGGAAACGCGCAGACCTGGCCGTTTCCGGTGCTCTACAAGGTGATCAAGGGCGCCTCGCCGCAGCGCGTGGTGATGGAGCGCGCGAACGGGCTATTGGACGCGTTCGTCGACGGAGCGCGCGAACTCGTCGATCTCGGCGCCGAAGGCATCACCACCAATTGCGGATTCCTCTCGATCTACCAAGCCGAGATCGCCCGCCACGTGGGCGTGCCGGTCGCGACCTCGAGCCTGCTGCAGGCGGCCTTCATCGAGAGCCTGCTCGCGCCGGGGCGCCGGGTCGGCATTCTCACCATCAGCGCGAAGACGCTCACGGGCGAGCACCTGCGCGGCGCCGGGGTCGCTGCCGGCACGCCGGTCGTCGGCACCGACCACGGCGTCGAGTTCACCCGCGCCATTCTCGGCAACGAGTCGCAACTCGATGTGGCCGCGGCCGAGCGCGATATTCTCGAGGCCGGCGAGACCCTGGTCGAGCGATACCCCGAGGTCGGCGCGGTGCTGCTCGAGTGCACCAACATGGCTCCCTACGCCAGGGCGCTGCGCGAGCATCTGCGATTGCCGGTCTACGACATCTACAGCTTCATCACCTGGTTCCAGGCCGGCCTGCGCCCGCGCGACTTCGGCTATCCGGCCAGCGGGGGGCGCAGCGGATAAATTTGAGTTGGGCGCTGCATCCGGCGAATGGCTTGCGCGTATCCGTGACGATTCTGCAACAGATCCGAACATTCGCGTCCGGGTCATCGCCGAACGGACATCAGGATCGCCTGTTTGCTGGATTGCGCAGACCCGCGCTTCGCCCGGGGTTTGGCGCATTGATCCGGATCAATGCACCCAACCGGGGGACAAGGGGAATGGATTGCCCGTGCCGACAAAGGGTAAAGTGCAATGGAACGCTTGATCGAATGGTTGAAAGAGGCAGGCGCCAAATCCGGCAACCTGGAGATCACGCCGGAGACCGAATTGATCGAACGGGGCGTGCTCGACTCGCTGGAGATCCTGCGCCTCGTGGCATTTCTCGAGGAGCAGTTCGCGATCCCGGTGCCGATCGAAGAATTCGTGCCGCACAATTTCAGGCGCCGTCGACGGTCGCGGCCATGATGGTTCGTTTGGGGAGCGCTCCCGCGCAGGCGGCACTCACGTAATAAAATTCGTGGAGGGGAACGTGGGGATTCCGGCGGAGACTGACATCCTGGTGATCGGCGGCGGTCCCGCCGGCAGTTCCGCGGCCACCGAGCTCGCGCGCCGCGGATACCGGGTCATGCTGGTCGACAAGGCTCGACATCCCCGCAAAGTCGTCGGCGAAAGCATTTTGCCGCACGCGTGGCGATACTTCGATCTGCTCGGGGCGACGGAGCTCGTTGCGCGCGAGGGTTTCGTGAAAAAGGCGGGCGGCGTGGTCGCTTGGGATGGCAAACTCAGCGAAATTTCATTCCGGGATTTCGAGTTCGACCGGCCGGGCCTGCATGTGGAACGAGCCGCGCTCGATCATCTGCTGTTGAACAATGCGCGCGCTGCCGGCGTGCAGGTCTTCGAAGGCGTCATGGCGGAGAGTTTCGTCGAAGACCGGGGCGAGGGTGCACAGGTTTGGCTGCTGGACATCGAGAGCAAGGATCGCCGACGCGTGACATGCCGGTTTTTCATCGATGCTTCGGGCCAAGCTTCCTTTGTCGGACGCCAGCTGGGCGCGATTCGCCTCGATCCGGATTTTCGCTTCATCACCTTGTGGGGGTATTTCACGGGCTCCCGCTACGTCGGCTCGGGCGGCATCGTCCGCCCGTTCGAGTATCTCATCCATCACCCGCCGATGACCTTTGTGTGCTCGCTCGGCAACTGGGGTTGGGCGTGGCACATTCCGCTTCGCAAGAACACCAGCGTCGGCATCCTCGTGCCGTTCGACGATTATAAGAAGCGGGCGGACGCGGCGCGCTCGCGCGAGCAATATTTTCTCGACACCTGCATGGCGAACCCGCATCTGGGCGCGTTGCTGCAAGATGCGCAATTGTCGGACGGCGGGGTTCGCCTCATGCGCGACTTTTCCTACGCGTCCGCCAAGGTCGCAGGGCCCGGCTATTTCGTGATCGGCGATGCCGCCGGATTCGTCGATCCGATCTTTTCGATCGGCGTCGTGGTGGCGCTCTATGCGGGCGAGCTCGCCGCATGGGCGATCGATGCTTCGTTGCGCCGACCCGCGAGTGCATCCATGTACCGAGGTCTGTTCGAGGCGCAGTTGGCCGGGCGGGTCCAGCTTTACCGCACCGTGGCGCTGCCGACCGCGGATCAATCCCTGCCTGCTCCCGATGCCGCAAAGGTTTTTTTCGATTTTATTCCGGAATCGGAAAAGCAGCTGATGTGGTCCGCCGCGTCGATGACCATGCGTTCGGGTAATCTGGTGCGCACGGGAGGGCCGAACTGGATGCCGCCTCCCCTGAAACGCCGCGATCTGGAGGCGCTTCGTTTTCAATAACCGATTCGATTGCACGACACCGATTGGGGGCGCTGCGGGTGATGGCAATCGACTGAGCCCGACGCGCGATCTCGCGAACGTCGGCTCCAAGTTACGAAGCGCACCCCTTCCGGCTCGGCGCTTGACACCGCCGCGGCGCCTGCTCACGCTCCATTTCTCGCCGCGTCTTCCTGGAAGGGCCTATCCGCATGCCTGCGCTTCCCCGCGTCGCCGAATTTGCCGACGAGCTCGTGGCGATCCGCCGCGACCTCCACGCTCACCCGGAGATCGGGTTCGAGGAGAGCCGGACCTCCGGCATCGTGGCCGAAAAGCTCGCGGCCTGGGGCATCGAGGTTCATCGCGGCGTCGGCAAGACCGGCGTCGTGGGCGTGCTCACGGGGCGCGGCGCGGGCTCGCGCCGCATCGGGCTTCGGGCCGACATGGACGCGCTGCCGATGGACGAGGAGACCAACCTGCCGTACCGCTCCAAGCACCCGGGACGCTTCCACGGCTGCGGTCATGACGGGCACACCACCATGCTGCTCGGGGCGGCGCGGTACCTCGCGGAGACCCGCAAATTCGCCGGCACCGTGGTGTTCATCTTCCAGCCGGCCGAGGAGGGGCTCGGCGGCGCCCGCGCCATGCTGGCCGACGGGCTGTTCGAGCGCTTCCCCTGCGACGAGATCTATGCGCTCCACAACGCGCCCGAAGGTCCGCAGGGCCAGGTCTCGGTGCATAGCGGGCCGATGATGGCCGGCGCGGATTTCTTCGACATCCGCATCACCGGCCGCGGCGCCCACGGCGCCCATCCGCACCAGGCGATCGATCCCATCGCCGTGGCGATCACGTTGGCACAGACCATGCAGACGATCGTGAGCCGCAACACCGACCCACGATACCCCACGGTCGTCTCCATCACGCAGATCCACGCCGGTTCGGCCTACAACGTGATCCCGGAGAGCGCGCATCTCGCCGGCACCATCCGCACGTTCCGCGACGAGGTGCGCGAGCTCGTCCGCGCCCGTATTCGCGCGCTCGCGTCCGGCATTGCCGCGAGCTTCGCGGCCAGTATCGAGGTCGACATCCGCGACATTTTCACCGTGCTGGAGAACCACGAGGCGCAGACCTTGGCGGCGACCGAAGCCGCACGCGAGATCGTCGGCGAGGCGCTGCTCGAGGCCGCGCCGCGGCCGAAAATGGCCAGCGAAGATTTCGCCGACATGCTGCGCGCCGTCCCGGGCGCCTATTTCTGGCTCGGGCAGACGCCGGGTCCGGCGGTGCACAATCCCGGCTACGTTTTCGACGACGGCATCCTGCCGATCGGGGCGTCGCTCCTGGCGCGCATCGCCGAGCGGCAACTCGCCGGCGGATCGGTGTAAGGAAGACGCTACAGGCCGAAACATGGAGAGAATGGTCATGACGATACGACGTGCCCTGCTTCGCGCGACGCTGGCCGGCGTTTTCTGTGCGGCCGCGTTGTTGCCCGGCATCCGGCAGGCGGCCGCCGAGACCGTTCTGCGCGTGGTCATGCATTCCGACCTGAAGATCCTCGATCCGATCTGGACCACCGCCTACATCAGCCGCAATCACGGCTACATGATCTACGACACCCTGCTGGCGATGAACGCGCAGCAGGAGCCGCAGCCGCAGATGCTGGACAAGTGGGACGTGAGCGCCGACAAGCTCACCTACACGTTCACGCTGCGCGACGGCCTGAAATGGCACGACGGCGCTGCGGTCACGTCGGAGGATTGCATCGCCTCGATCAAACGCTGGGGCGCGCGCGACACCATGGGCCAGAAGCTGATGGCCTCGGTCGCCGCCTTGCAGGCGGTCGACCCCAAGACCTTCAAGCTGATCCTGAAAGAGCCATATGGCTTGGTGCTGCTCAGTCTCGCCAAGCCGAGCTCGAACGTGCCGTTCATGATGCCCAAGCGCGTGGCGGAGACCTCGCCGTCCGAGCAGATTTCCGACTACACCGGCTCCGGCCCGTTCATCTTCAAGCGGGACGAATGGAAGCCCGGCGAGAAGGCCGTATATATAAAGAATCCCGACTACAGGCCGCGCTCCGAAAAACCGAGCTGGGCCTCCGGCGGCAAGCTGGCGAAGGTCGAGCGGGTGGAATGGCTGGCGATCCCCGATGCCCAGACCGCCGTGAACGCGCTCATCGCCGGCGAGATCGACATGGTCGAGGATCCCTCGCTCGACCTGTTGCCGGTGCTGGAAGCCGACAAGAACGTCGGGCTCGCCAACATCAACACGCTCGGCAACCAATTCGTGTTCCGCTTCAATTGGACGCAGCCGCCGTTCGACAAGCCGAAGATCCGCCAAGCGGCATTCGCGGCGTTCAATCAGCAGGATTTCCTGCAGGCCGTGATCGGTGATTCCAAATATTACAAGACCTGCGTGGCACTCTTCATTTGCGGCACGACGTTCGCGACGGAAACCGGCACGGCGCCGTATTTGCATTCCGACTTCGCGCTTGCGAAAAAGCTGCTGCAGGAGGCGGGCTATGACGGCACGCCGGTGCTGCTGATGCATTCGACCGACCTTCAGGTGCTCACCAATCTGGCGCCGGTGGCGAAGTCGCTGCTCGAGCGCGGCGGCTTCAAGGTCAACATGGTGGACATGGACTGGCAGTCGCTGGTGGCGCGGCGCGCCAAGAAGGTGCCGGTGAGCGAGGGCGGCTGGAACGCGTTCATGACCTCGTGGGTGGCGGCCGACGTGCTCAACCCGATCTCGACGGCTTTCCTGGCGTCCAATTGCGATGCCGCCGGCCCGGGCTGGCCCTGCGACGCGGGTATGGAGAAGCTGCGCGATGCGTTCGCGCGCGAAAGCGATGTCGTCAAGCAGAAGCAGATCGCCGAGCAGGTGCAGCTTCGGGCGATCGAGGTCGGGACCCACGTCTGGGTCGGCCAGTGGTACAAACCGCTCGCCTATCGCAAGGACAAGGTCGACGGCTGGCTCGAGGCGCCAGTGCCGCTGTTCTGGAACGTGACCAAACACTGAAGCGCGGCGTCCCGCTGGCGCATGGGGCGTCGCTCATGACTGCGAGCTTGCTCCGATCACCTCCCCCGCTTGCGGGGGAGGTCGGCTCGCGCGTGGAGCGCGCGAGCCGGGAGGGGGCACATGGGCTCGCCGCCGTTTTTCCCCCTCCCCATCCCTCCCCCGCAAGCGGGGGAGGGAGGCGTATGCGGGCCGCGTCCGGCGACACGTAATATCCGGGAGAGGTGCCGGTGTTCACCTTCATCGCCCATCGACTGCTCTCCGCCGTGCCGGTGCTGGCAACGGTCGCGATCGTCGTGTTCCTGATGCTCCGACTCACCCCCGGCGATCCCGCCGCCGTCATCGCCGGGGACACCGCCACGGCCGAGCAGGTCGCCGAGATCCGCGGCAAGCTCGGGCTCGACAAGCCGATGCTGCAGCAGTTCTTCATCTGGGCCGGGCACGGGCTGAAGGGCGATTTCGGCGAGAGCTTCTTCTTCAAGAAGCCGGTATCGGAGCTCATCACCCAGCGCATCGAGCCCACCCTCTCGCTCGCCCTCGTCACCATCGTGCTCGCGGTGCTGATCGCGGTGCCGCTCGGCGTGCTCGCCGCGCAGCGCGCGGGAAGCCTGCTCGACCGCTGCCTGATGGGGTTTTCCGTGCTCGGCTTCTCGGTCCCGGTGTTCGTCATCGGCTATCTCTTGATCTACATCTTCGCCATCAAGATCAATTGGCTCCCGGTCCAGGGCTACCGCCGCATCGGCGAAAATATCGGCGATTGGGCGGTCCACCTCATCCTGCCGAGCCTCACGCTCGCCGTGATCTACGTCGCGCTGATCGCGCGCATGACCCGCGCCAGCGTCATCGAGGTGCTCACCGAGGATTACATCCGCACCGCGCGCGCCAAGGGCCTGACCCGCCGCGTCATCCTGATCCGGCACGCGCTCCGAAATGCCGCGATTCCCATCGTCACCGTCATCGGGCTCGGCATCGCGCTGCTGATCGGCGGCGTGGTGGTCACCGAGAGCGTCTACAATATCCCCGGCCTCGGACGGCTCACCGTCGATGCGGTGCTCGCCCGCGATTATCCGGTCATCCAGGCCATCATCCTGCTGTTCTCGTTCGCCTATGTGCTGATCAATCTGCTGATCGATCTCGCCTACAGCTTCTTCGATCCGAGGATCCACTATTGACGATCGAAGCCGAAGACGAACGCGCCGTCGCCCGGCTCGCCGCTCCGCAAGCGCGGCCGACGCACGTCGGGCGCCGGCTCCTGCACCACCGCAGCGTCGTGATCGGGGGCGCGCTCGTTTTGCTGATGGTGGCGATCGCGATCGTTGCGCCGTTGCTCGGCACGGTCGATCCCAAGGCGATCGATCCGGCGTACCGCAACCGCCTCCCGGGAACCGAGCACGTCATCACCCGGCTGGACGGCGCCACCACGACGCAGACCTTCTGGATGGGGACCGATAGCCTCGGCCGCGACATCTACAGCCGCGTGATCTACGGGGCGCGGGTGTCGCTGATCGTCGGCATCACCGTGGCGCTGATCAGCACCTTCGTCGGCCTGACGATCGGGCTGATCGCCGGTTACCTGCGCTGGGTCGACATGGTGATCATGCGAATCATGGACGGTCTCATGGCGATCCCGGGTATCCTGCTCGCGATCGGGCTCGTCGCGGTATGGGGCGCGGGGCTCTTTACCGTCATCCTCGCGATCGTGGTACCGGAGATTCCACGCGTGGTCCGTCTGGTGCGCTCGATCGTGCTCACGATCCGCGAGGAACCCTATGTCGAGGCCGCTATCTCGGTCGGCACGCCGGTCCCACTGATCCTGATCCGGCACGTGATGCCCAACACGTTCGCGCCGATGATCGTGCAGGGCACGTTCGTTTGCGCCTCCGCGATCCTGATCGAAGCGATCCTGAGCTTTCTGGGCATCGGCATTCCGACCGACATTCCGACCTGGGGCAACATCATGGCCGAGGGCCGCCAGTTGTTCCGGGTCTACCCGCACACCATCCTGTTTCCCGGCGTGTTCGTGGCGGTCACCGTGCTGGCCGTGAACATGCTCGGCGACGGCCTGCGCGACGCGCTCGACCCGCGCATGGCGAAATCGATCTGACCGTGACGACCGCGCTGGAGCTCGCGCATCTCACCGTCGCGCTGCCGCCGGGCGGAGAGCGCACGCATGCGGTGCGCGACCTGAGCTTCGCGGTCGACCGGGGCGAGATCGTGTGCCTGATCGGCGAATCCGGCTCCGGCAAATCGGTCACCGCGCAGACCGTGATGGGGCTATTGCCGCGGACGCTCAAACCGGTCGGCGGCGCGGTGCGGCTCGCGGGCGAGGAGATCCTGTTCGCTCCCGAGGCGCGGCTGCGGGATCTGCGCACCACGCGCATGTCGATGATCTTCCAGGAGCCGATGACCGCGCTCAATCCGGTCATGACCTGCGGGGATCAGGTCGACGAAGTGCTGGCGACGCACACTTCTCTCAATGCGGCGGCGCGGCGGGAAAAGACCATTGCCATGCTGCGCCGCGTCGGCATCGCGGAGGCGGAGCGCATCTATGCCGCCTACCCGCACCAGCTCTCCGGCGGCCAGCGCCAGCGCATCATGATCGCCATGGCGCTGGTGCTCGAGCCGGGCTTGCTCATCGCGGATGAGCCCACCACCGCCCTCGACGTGACCACCCAGGCGCAGATCCTCAAGCTCATCAAGGACATTCAGCGCGAGCGCGGGATGGGCGTGCTGTTCATCACCCACGATTTCGGCGTAGTGAGCGAGATCGCCGACCGGGTCGCGGTGCTGCGCCTGGGCGAGCTCGTCGAGCTCGGCGCGATGCGCGACGTGCTGATGCGTCCCAAGCACGAGTACACCCGCACGCTGATCGCCTCGGTGCCCAGCATGGTTCCGCGTGCGTCGCTGCGCGACGCGAGCGCGCCGCCGATGCTCCGCACCGAGGGTCTGACCAAAATCTATGCGGACGGCGGCCTGTTTCGCAGGAAGCAGCCGGTCCGCGCCGCCGAGGCGGTTTCGATCGAAATTCGCCGCGGCGAAGTGCTGGGCATCGTCGGCGAGTCCGGCTCCGGCAAATCGACCGTCGCGCGCTGCATCGCCCGCCTGATCGAGCCGACCGAAGGGCGCATCTGGCTCGGGCCGGACGAGCTCGCCGCCATGAGCGGCCGCCGCCTGCGCAAGCACCGGCGCCGGATCCAGATCGTGTTCCAGGATCCGTACCGCTCGCTCAATCCGCGGCGCAAGGTCGGCGAGTCGATCATCGAAGGGCCGATGAACTTCGGCCTGTCGCGCGCCGACGCGGTCGCGCGCGCGGCCGGGCTGCTGGAGTTCGTGCGGCTCGACCGCAACGCGCTCGAGCGGTTTCCGCAGGAGTTCTCCGGCGGACAGCGCCAGCGCATCTGCATCGCGCGCGCGCTGGCGATGGAGCCGGAGTTGCTGATCGCCGACGAAGCGGTGTCCGCGCTCGACGTCTCGGTCCAGGCCCAGGTGCTCCGGCTGTTCGCCGACGTGCGCAAGCGCTTGGGGCTGACCATGCTGTTCATCACCCACGATCTTCGCGTCGCCGCGCAGGTCTGCGACACGGTCGCGGTCATGCAGCGCGGCAAGGTGGTCGAGCACGGCGAGGTTTCGCGGATCTTCAGCGATCCGCAGCATGCCTACACACGCGCGCTGATCGAGGCGGCGCCGGGCCGGCACTGGAATTTCGCCGCGTTCGAGGGCGCGGTGGCACAGAGCTAGCGACGCCAAGCGGTTGCGTGTTCTGGCCCGAACCTCGGCTTGCTGTTAGCTTGTGCCCGCTCGCCGTAATTTTGCAAAGTGAACTGCGTGGCCGAAATCCATGATCTGAGCGCCGTCGAGCTCATCGAGCTCTATCGCAAGAAGGCGCTCTCTCCGGTCGAGGCTACACGCGCGGTGCTGGCCCACATCGAGCGCTGGGAGCCGTCGCTGCGCGCGACCTATCGGCTCGATGCCGATGCGGCGCTCTTAGCCGCCAAAGCATCCGAGGCGCGCTGGCGCGACGGTACCCCGGGCGCGCTCGACGGCGTGCCGATCCTGATCAAGGACAATATCGCCACGAAGGGCGTGCCGGTCCCGCTCGGCACCGCCGCCAGCGTGCTGCAGGAGGCCGCGCTGGACGCGCCGCCCGCCGCGCGCGTGCGCGAGGCCGGCGCCGTGATTTTCGGCAAGACCACGATGCCGGACTACGGCATGCTCTCCTCGGGCCTGTCGAGCTTTCATCCGCTCACGCGCAGTCCGTGGGATCTTTCCAAGAACCCGGGCGGATCGAGCGCCGGGGCCGCCGCCGGCGCCGCGGCCGGCTATGGGCCGCTGCACATCGGCACCGACATCGGCGGGTCGATCCGGCTGCCGGCCGGCTGGTGCGGCGTGTTCGGGCTCAAACCGAGCCTCGGCCGCGTGCCCATCGATCCGCCTTATATCGGCCGCGTCGCCGGTCCGATCACGCGCACCGTGACCGACGCGGCGCTGCTGATGCGCGTGCTCTCGCGACCCGACGGCCGCGACCACATGAGCCTGCCCGATCAGAGCTGCGATTGGCTCGCGCTCGAGCGCGACGTGAGGGGGCTCAAGCTCGGCCTCTTGCTCGACGTCGGCTGCGGGCTCGCGGTCGAGCCGCAGGTGCGTGCGGCCGTGGAAGCCGCGGCTCGCGCGTTCGCGGCGGCGGGGGCGATGGTCGAACCGATGAAGCCGTTCCTCACCGGGGCCGTGCTCGACGGCGTCGACTATTTTTGGCGCATGCGGGCGTGGGCGGAACTTTCGGCGCTGGAGGCCGCGCGCCGGGCCAAGGTGCTGCCCTTCATTCTCGATTGGGCCGAGGCCGCCGCGAAACTCTCGGGCCTCGAGCTGTTCCGGTGCTTCAGCCAGGTTTTCGTCATGCGCCAATCAGCCCACGGTGCCTGTCGGGCATACGATTACGTGCTCTGCCCCATCGCGCCGATCCCGGCGTTCGCGGCCGAGCTGCCGTGCCCGACCAACGATCCGGCGCGGCCGTTCGAGCACATCGCCTTCACGGTGCCCTTCAACATGTCGGAACAGCCCGCGGCGTCGATCAACTGCGGCTACACGAGGGAAGGCCTGCCGATCGGGCTGCAGATCGTCGGCAAACGCTTCGACGATCTCGGCGTGCTGCAGCTTGCACGCAGCTACGAAACAATTCGGCCGGCGCAACGGCCGTGGCCCCGCCCGCCCCCGGCATAACGCCGGCATGCGGAATAAAACTCAAGGGCATCGGTACGCGTTCCGATTTTTCAAAAAAAGAGGGCCCCAGGAACGTCCTGAGACCCTTGAGCACCGGGAGGAAAATGTCATTCCGTTGCCATGAGACCGACGCGGTCTCGAATTGGCAACATGATCTTAACGCTCCGCGTCCTCGGTGGCTGTGATATTTGCGCCACAGACCACAGAAATCCATGCGGCCCGGATACTCGCTGCCGTGATGTGCGCGCGCGCCGCATCGGCGTCGATCCAGCTGTTAGGAGGCCTCGCGTAGCTGGAGCACGCGCGGTCGAACGCCGTCCGTATTTCCATTTTTTAACCAAAGCGGACAGCAAAGAACTTGATCCCTCGTCTTCACTCCGGCGAGGCCGGCCGAGAGCTCGATCACAACCGCGCTAGCGGCGCGCTCTTTGTTTGGATATTAATATTTGCGTGGAACAAAACCTGCGCAGGTCGCGTTCGAGGGCGAGCGACCCGGGGGCAAATTTGACCAGGAATAGTGCGAGCGAGCCGAGTGCAGGAATCGCGGCGAAGCGTTCCGCGGCTCTCGCCGCGCGCGCCATGCTGGCGTCGGCGGTGGCCTTCGTGGCGCTGGCGTCACCGTGGGACCGCGTCGATGCGGCGCGCATGCCCGGCTCCGCGGCGCACGCGGCCAAGGTGTTGATCGAGAAGCGCCGGCAGGAGCCGCCGCCGAAGGGCCCGCTGCAGATCATCATCTCGATCGCCGACCAAAACATCTCGGTCTACAGCGGCGACGTGCTGGTGGCGCGCTCGGCGGTGTCGACCGGGGTTCCGGACCATCCGACGCCGATGGGCGTCTTCACCGTGATCCAGAAGCAGCGCTGGCACCGCTCGAACCTCTACAGCGCCGCGCCGATGCCGTACATGCAGCGGATCACGTGGTCGGGCGTGGCGCTGCACGCGGGCGTGCTGCCGGGTTATCCGGCTTCCCACGGCTGCATCCGGCTGACCGAGGATTTCGCCATTCGACTGTGGCAGCTCACCAAGCTCGGCAACCGGGTGATCATCGCCCGCAGCGACGTGGCGCCGGTCGAGATTTCCCATCCGCAGCTGTTTGCGCAAAAGCCGCAAGCCAATCCGTTGCTGTCGCTCGGCGCGCCTGGCGACGCGCGCAAGACCGCCCAGGCGATCCCGGTGTCGGAAACCGGCGAGTTCATCAAGCCGGTGAAGACGGTCGGGATGGTCGCCGAGAGGGCCGAGCCGGCCCGGCCCGCGATGGCGGCGCAACTCCCCGGCGCTGAGGTGGACACGAAAACAAAGCCAACGCCGCCGCCGCCGCCCAAGGTCGAGCCGATCTCGGTCTTCATCAGCCGCAAGCAGGGCAAGCTATTCGTTCGCCAAGGCTTCGAGCCGCTGTTCGAAACCGCGGTGACGATTCGCGATCCCGAACGGCCGCTCGGCACCCACGTCTTCACGGCGATCGAGCGCAAAGAAAATGCCGGCGCCATGCGCTGGACCGTGGTGTCGCTCCCGGACGAATCTGCGAGCGCCCCTTCGGCCCGCAAGAGCGAGAGCGTCCGGATCGAGCCGACCAGAGGCCGAAGCCGGGAGCGCGAAGCCAAGCGCGCCAAGCCATCCGTTCCGCCGCGGCGGTCGGTCGAGCGGGCGAACGCGGCGCTCGAGCGCGTCGAGATCCCGCCGGAAGCGGCCGATCGCATTGCCGAATTGCTGTTGCCCAAATCTTCGCTGATCATTTCCGATCAGGCGCTGAGCGACGAGACCGACACCGACACGGATTTCATCGTCCTGGTGCGTTGAAGCGCGCGCCAGGCCCGAAGGCCTGGCGCGACGACTAAGCGCGGATGTCGGGATCGGCTATTGCGTCTTGCCTGCAGGCCCCATCGGGGCGCTCGGCCGCGAGGTGGTTCCCGGCCCGCCGGCCACCGGAGGCCTGGGCGGAGGCGGCGTCAGCGGCTTGAAGTCGGGCGCCTGCTGGAGTTGCTCCTTGGAGAAGCGCATCGCGATCTTGTCGGTGCCGTCGCTGTCGCGGCTCAGCTCCAACGATTTGAACGGGACGGCGACATTCTTCGAGCCGATGCCGAGGAAGCCGCCGACGCCGATCACGGCCGCGACGACGTTGCCGTTCTTCTCCATCACAAGGTCGTTGACGCTTCCGACCGTGGCGTTGTCCGGGCCGCCGACCTTGGTCCCGATGAGGTTCTTCGAGGCCAGCCATTGGTCCTTGCCCTGCTCGGCCATGAAGCCCGGCTTGGCGTTCTCGGCCGTGCTGGTTGTGGCGCTCGGCGCCGGTGCCGGAGCCTGCGCGCTCGGCGCTGCCGGTGCCTGGGTACTGGGCGGCGGCGTCGGGGTTTGTGCGAGCGCCGGCATCAGCAACAGGACGGCGGCGGCGCTCATCATCAGGGATCGTTTCAGCATGACGTGCTCCCGATCTGAACGATTGAAGAAATCCTTGCGGCGACAAAACGTCCCGGGTGCCTGCGGTGTTCCTTCCTATCAGATCGGCGGATCGCGCAGGCTCGGCTCAGAACGATTTCAAATCGGACATTTATCGCCATAATGCCGTGCTGCAGCACGATTGCGGCGCGGCCAATTCCGCCGAGCATGAACCGAACCGCCGTATCGATTCTCCCGAAACCGCAGCAAAGCGAATGGGTGAAATCATGATCGAGCCCGGCATCTACCGCTATCCCCGCATGGATCGCGTCGCTTTTGGGCGCCCCTGGGAGCAGGTTTTGACCGAGGAGGTCGAGCGGCTGGGCAAGCGGCGCGTGTTCGCGATCGCGGGCAGCACGCTGGCCCGCACCGTCCCGATCGCCGACGCGATGCGCCGAGCGCTCGGCGACCGGCTCGCGGGCTTCGCCACCGGCATTCGCGCGCATACCCCGCGCGAGGACGTGATCGCCGCCGCCGCGAAGGCCCGCGAGGCGGGCGCGGATCTCATCGTCACGATCGGCGGCGGCTCGGTCACCGATGCCGGCAAGATGGTCCTGCTTTGCCTGGCCGCGGATGCAAAGGAGCCGCACGCGCTCGACGCGCTGCGGCCCGGCGAGCCGGCGCTCGAGCGGCTGCGCGCGCTTGCGGTGCGCACGGTCGCGATCCCGACCACGCTTTCCGGAGGCGAGTTCACCCCGATCGCCGGCTGCACCGATGTGGCGAAGCGGCTCAAGGAGGGCTTCCATCATCCCGAAATGATCCCGCAGGCCGTCATTCTCGATCCGCGGATCACGCCGCACACCCCGATGCAGCTTTGGCTCTCGACCGGGATCCGCGCGGTCGACCATGCGGTCGAAACGCTGTGCTCGATCCAGGTCCAGCCGCTGTTCGAGGCAACCTCCGCGCATGCGCTGCGCCTGCTGCAACACGGGCTCATCCGCACCAAACAGGATCCGGCGGACCTCGAAGCCCGGCTGGAAAGCATGCTGGGCGTGTGGCTCTCGCTCATCGGCATCCAGTCGGGGGCGCCGATGGCGGCGAGCCACGGCATCGGCCACGTGCTCGGCGGGACCGCCGGCGTGCCGCATGGATTCACCTCGTGCGTGATGCTGCCGCACGTGCTGCGCTGGAACAAATCCGTGAACGCCGATCGCCAGACGCTGGTGAGCGCGGCATTCGGACAGCCGCAAGCCGACGCCGGCGACCTCGTCGCGGGTCTGGTGCGCAAGCTGGAATTGCCCGCGACCTTGCGCGAGGTCGGCGTGACCCGCGAGCAGCTCGACCTGATCGCGCAGAACAGCATGCACGACCGGGGAATCGCCACGAACCCGCGCAAGATCCGCGGCCCCGCGGACGTGCGGGAGATCCTGGAGCTCGCGTGGTGAGGCGAGCGTGCCGACGGCGGCCGGGGATTGCGGTGCCCGCCGCGCGGCACGCTCGACAAGGCGCGGCAAAGTCCTTAAGCCCGCCCAACCCAGCCGACAACCTGCAAGGGATTGATCATGATCGATCTTTCTTGAAGATCAGCCCGAACAATCGCATCCCCGCCATCATCGATCGCGACAGCGGGTTCCATCTGATGGAATCCGGCGCGATCCTGATGTATTTCGCGGAGCAGACCGGGAAGCTGATGCCCAAGGATGAGCATCCGCGCTACCGCGTGATCGAATGGCTGATGTGGCAGATGGGCGGGATCGGCCCCATGCTCGGCCAGGTCCATCACTTCGTCAAATACAACAAGGGAAAGGCGCCGTACGCCGAGGAGCGTTATCTCAAGGAAGCACACCGGCTCTACACCGTGCTGGACCGCCGCCTTGCGGACCGCGAGTTCGTCGCAGAGGAATATTCGATCGCCGATATCGCGATCTGGCCGTGGATTTCGCGCTACGAATGGCAGACCGTCGAGCTCGATCGATATCACAACGTGAAGCGCCAACGTGAAGCGCTGGTACGTCGCGATCGCGCGCAGGCCCGCGGTCGAGCGCGGCTATCACGTGCCCAAGAAGGTGAACGAAATCCCGATGCCGTGACCAGAGAACAGGTCCGAAGTTAGCGTCAGGAATCGGGCGCTCAGCGCGGCTCGCGATTGCCCGGTCCGGGTTTCTCCAGCATCAGCCGGCCTTGCCGCTCGATGAACGGTTTCACCTGCTCGGCGAGCAAGCCGAGCAGCCACGGCAATTGCACTTCGACGCGGACATGATCGTCGGCGACGTCGATGCCGCCTTTGACCGCCTGACCGAGCACGCCGGCGCGGAAATCGAGATGGTCGCCGGACCAGTTCTCGTCGATCACCGCGAGCTTTTCGCCGAACGTCGTGCGGGCCCGGCCGAATCCGGATTTCAGGCGACGCGCCGCTTCCTCCTTGCCGAGCTGATGCGGGATGGAAACGACGAGAGGTCGGGACATGGCAGGGGTCGCTGATCGGAGGTCGGATATCAGTCGTCATAATGAAAGCCGGGTGCGGTGATCGTGGTTCCTGACTACTGAGCACCGACATCTGATCACGGTCACCTGCCCGCGGCGTAGCCCTGCATGCCGCGCGGATTGGCGGCGGCGCGGCGGCGCCGAC